>Ga0207960_1000011_pt1 | contig 69715 bp, 58 predicted proteins | sample CryBogCBH29May08_FD_184613 | JGI IMG/M metagenome (GOLD analysis project Ga0207960, IMG submission 184613) | Freshwater microbial communities from Crystal Bog, Wisconsin, USA - CBH29May08 (SPAdes) | ecosystem: Environmental > Aquatic > Freshwater > Lake | place: Crystal Bog, Wisconsin, USA... | reverse complement strand
ACAATTACTGCCGCTGCAATGGCCGGTCAATGCCAAATACCTTGCGGGCAGGGCGAGGTTTTTTGATGACGGTCATTATTTTACAGCCAGCGGCAAGGCTCAATTTATCAGTATTGTGCCTCGCCCGCCCGCTGGTGTTCCTGATGCTGATTATCCGCTGGTTTTAAACACCGGACGGTTGCGCGACCAATGGCATACCATGACACGCACCGCCCTGGCAGCAAAACTCAACCAGCATAGCCCAGAACCTGTCGTTGAAGTCCATCCTATAGATGCCCGTTGCTATGGCTTGACCGACAATGGCTTGGCAACACTCGCTAGCCGCTGGGGTGGTATGACCGCACGGGTGCGGATCACTGACGACCAAAAACAGGGCAATGTGTTCGTGCCTATGCACTGGACTGCCTGCTATGCCAGCCGTGGGCGGATGGGGGCATTAGTGAATCCTAAAGTTGATCCTATTTCCAAACAACCGGAAAGCAAACACACGCCGGTACGGATTGCCGCATACCATCCTGCTTGGCAGGGCTTTGTGCTGACACGGCAACAAGTGGCGTTTGATGATACCGATTACTGGGTAAAAATTAATGGCGAGGGTTATTATCGGTATGAGTTGGCGGGTGAACAAATAGCCGATGATTGGCGACAATGGGCAAAAACACTGCTGGATTATGGGGTACAAGCCCAATGGATAGAATATCAAGACTTAGGCTTAGGTAATTACCGTTGTGCACAAGTACAGGATAACCGTTTGATGGGTGTTATTTTTGTGGCTTCCCATAATCGCTTGCCTGACCGCAACTGGCTGGGGACGTTGTTCAATGAAGCAGCCTTAAGCCTAGATCAACGCCGCGCGCTGTTGGCTGGCCAACCGCCCTTAGGCATTACCGATACAGGGAGGATTGTGTGTGCTTGTTTTAATGTTGGCAAAAAAACCATTTGTACCGCCATCAAAGAAAAAGGACTGACAACCAGCAAAGAAATTGGGCAATACCTAAAAGCAGGCAGCAATTGTGGCTCCTGTGTGCCTGAGCTTAATCGGCTGCTCAAAAAACTATAATGCTATAAGGCTGCATTTTCTTTTTGCCAAAATAGGCGTCACCTAAGGCAAGCGCACACCCTGCCTATTTTGGCATTCCGCAAAAACTGATAGCATCACACTGTGGTTCATGCTGCCGGTGTCAATATAATAGCCAGGCGCTTGACAATTATGAGTGATGCGACGCAATATACTAAAGGTTATAGTGGTTTTACCTTTTCTATTTTATTGTCTTTATCTGGAGGCTGTATGTCCCGTAACACCTTACACTGTTTGTTATTTACCCTATTGTTCAGCCTGTCCAACCTTGCCAGTGCCGATGTGCTGGTTTTGGCGGCTGCCAGCCTGACCAATGCACTCGGCGATATCAGCAAAACCTATCAGGCCAAAACTGGCGAAAAGGTGACCCTTTCATTTGCTTCGTCATCAGCACTGGCCAAACAAATTGAAAATGGCTTGCCCGCTGACATTTTTATTTCCGCCGATTTAAAATGGATGGACTACCTCAGTGATAAAGGCAAGATCGACACATCATCACGCATTAACTTGCTCGGTAACTCGCTAGTCTTGATAGCCCCAAAAGACCACGGCTTCGCAGTAACTCTGGTCAACGGCGGCAATCTGCCGGAAGCTTTTGCGGGTAAGCTGTGCACCGGCGAAACTGAAACCGTTCCAGTTGGCAAATACGCTAAACAGGCCTTGCAAAAACTTGGCTTTTGGGATGGCCTCAAAGCCAGGATTGTCGGCACCGAAGACGTGCGCGCCGCCTTGGCTTTTGTTGAACGCGGCGAATGTGCTGCCGGTATCGTTTATAAAACCGATGCGTTGATCAGCCCAAAAGTGCAAGTCGTCGGCACTTTTCCCGAAAGCAGCCACCCCGCTATTGTTTACCCGATAGCTAGGGTCAGCCAGTCCGAACAGGCTAAAGCGTTTTTGGCCTACCTGACCCAAGCGGAAGCCGCTAAAGTGTTTGCCCAATATGGCTTTACGCCCTTGCAACCGTGATACTGCCAACATGCTTGATTTGTCCGAACAGGAAATAGCGGCCTTACTGCTGTCTTTGAAGATTGCCGCGTGGAGTTCTGTACTCAGTTGTCCACCCGCTATCGTTATCGGCTGGATGCTTGCCCGCTTCCAATTCGCGGGTAAGGCATTGCTGGATGGCCTTATCCACTTGCCCTTGGTGCTGCCGCCGATTGTACCAGGCTATTTGCTGCTGCTGCTGCTAGGCAACAATGGGCTAATGGGGCGTTGGCTCAACCAGCACTTTGGCATCAGCGTTGCTTTTAGCTGGCGAGGAGCTGTGTTGGCCTCCATGGTGATGGCTTTTCCCTTGATGGTGCGTGCTGTGCGGCTATCGGTCGCAGCCATTGACCCGCGCTTGGAAAATGCCGCACGCACCTTGGGCGCCAATCCCTTGCTGGTGTTTTTTTCCATCACCTTGCCGCTGGCTGCACCGGGTATTTTGGCGGGCGTGGTGTTAGGCTTTAGCCGCAGCTTAGGGGAGTTTGGTGCCACCATCACCTTTGTCGGCAATATCGAAGGCGAAACACGTACCTTGCCCTTGGCCATTTATACCGCCACACAAATGCCCGGTGGCGATGACCAAGCCGCACGGCTGGTTGTCCTATCCATGCTGTTGGCATTGGCTGCGTTGGCGGGCAGTGAGTTGTTAAGCCGTAAATTGCACCCCAAAACGGCTAACTGACTATGCTGGACATCAATATCACTTTGGTCAGGGGTGATTTTACCTTAACCGCAAAATTGCACAGCACCGCACTTGTTACCGGATTGTTTGGCCCGTCCGGTGTTGGCAAATCCAGCTTGCTACAAGGCATTGCCGGATTGGTCAAGCCCCGGCAAGGATATATGGCCATTGCTGGTGATACCTTATATTGTTCGGCAAAGGGCATTAACCTGCCGCCGCACCGGCGGCGCATTGGCTTTGTGTTCCAAGATGCCTTGCTGTTTCCACATTTGACAGTACGCAATAATTTACTGTATGGTTATCGCCAGTTATCGGCAAGGGAGCGGCGTTTGTCGTTGGAGGCGGTGGTGGCTATTTTAGAAATTGGCTCATTATTGGATAAAAGCCCGCAACACTTGTCCGGCGGTGAAAAGCAACGGGTCGGTTTGGGGCGGGCATTATTGTCCAGTCCACGATTGTTGTTGTTGGATGAGCCGTTAGCCTCATTGGACGAACGCCTTAAACAGCAAATTTTGCCCTTTTTGTTACGCATTCGTGATGAATTACAGATGCCCATGCTATACGTCAGCCACGCGCTCCCAGAAATCCGCTATTTGACCGAACATATTGTAGGTATCCGGTCGGGTTTTATCGATTCAACCATGCCATTTTCCAGTTATGCCGAACCCAGTGACAACCACGCTAACAACTGATGGCAGCCCGTTAATCCAAGGTGAAATCAGGCTGATCGGCGGGCTTAACGAAAAGCTATTCCGGTTGCTTGATGCCATTGACCGCACCGGCTCCATCAACCAAGCAGCCAAAGTAGTGGGGCTGACCTATAAAGGTGCTTGGGAAATGGTTGGACGTGCCAATAATTTATCGCCCAAATTGCTGGTCGCCACCGCCATTGGCGGCAAACAAGGCGGAGGCACCCGCCTGACCCCGGCTGGTAAGGCGTTCCTAAATTTTTTCAACGGCTTACAGGAAGAGCATAAGCAGTTTCTGAGGCAACTAAACCAGCGCATCGGCAGCGATGAAGACATTATTTTTTTACTCAAGAGGTTAATTATGAAAGCAAGTGCACGCAACCAATTTTCCGGCAAAGTTTCAGAACTCAAGCTGGGCGCAGTCAGCGCAACCATCGTCATCCGTTTAAAAGGTGGTGAGGATATTGTTGCCAGCATCACCAAAGACGCCGCTGAAAAATTAGGCATCAAGCAAGGTGCTGATGTCATTGCTTTAGTCAAAGCCCCGCAGGTGGTCATAGTCACCGACTTTGGCGGCTATCAGCTTTCAGCCCGCAACCAACTGCAGGGTACTGTGACACACATCCAACCCGGTGCCGTCAATTCCGAAGTGGTTATTGGTCTGCAAGGGGGGGACAGCGTGGCGGCAACAGTCACCAATGAAAGCATGGAAACATTAGGCCTGGAAATTGGCAGCACTGCAACAGCCATATTCAAAGCCAGCGCAGTCATATTGGGCGTTGCCGTTTAGTTTCTGTAAGTAAGCTAGGGTGGACACGCTTTTTGTGTCCACTTGTTTGTGTACATGTGGGGTGCGCGTTATTGCAAAACAAACTTAAGGCCGATAAGGACTAGAATGGTTGCCAAGGTAGGCCGTAAATAACGCTCAGGAATCTTTGCACTCAGGTGGCTGCCAATCCAAATGCCAGGCACAGAACCGAGCAACAAGCTGCCCAGCAATACATAATCCACGTTACCTAACAACCAGTGACCAAAACCGGCCACGGCGGTTAAAGGAATGGCGTGTGCCAAATCAGTGCCGACAATTTTTAAAGTGGACATTTTAGGGAATAAGAACAGCAATGCCACTGTACCCAATGCACCTGCCCCGACCGACGACAGCGTCACCAATACACCCAGCACCGCGCCAGTCAAAATAGTGGCAGGAATTTGCCACTTTTTAAAACGGCCAGTATTGCCGAAATGGCTGATTTTATCATCCATCGGTTTGGCTTCTTCCACTTTACGCATCAAAATGCTGCGATAAATTAAAGAGACCGCAGTCAGCAATAAAGCAATGCCCAAGGTAAAGGTAATTGCCCCGGTAGTTTCTTTACCCACATCCATAAAATGTTTAATGGCAAACAGCGTGGCAACCGCCAAAGGCAAGCTACCTGTCGCTAGCCAAGCCACCGTCTTCCATTCAACCGAACCGTGTTTATTGTGGTGTACCCAAACGCCACTGGTTTTGGTGATGGCAGCAAACAGTAAATCCGTACCTACCGCCACAGCAGGCTTAAAGCCAAACAAAAACACCAGCAAAGGGGTCATCAAAGAGCCGCCGCCCACACCGGTGATCCCCACCAGCATCCCCACCAATAGGCCAGAAAGCGTGTAGCCATAATTCATAAGCACCATCCTTTTGTCAGGTTAAGTTAACTTTCCACTTTACCAACAAAAAAACAGTATTTTTAATAGCAAATAGTTATATGGTTATTCCATTTGGTTATTTGTATGTATTGTAATAAGCTCTATTGTCAATTGGCTTTCAATAGGTAAAGCATGATGCTTTTGTGGCTTCAGTTTGATTGGTAAAACACATAATCCGCCGAATAGCCGATGCGTTTTTCACTGCCCAAATGGTTGCCATCACAACCTTTGCTGGGGGGTAGGCCACCTTGGGTGTGGATGCGCACAATATAGTCGGCTTGGGTGAAAATACTTTCGCCTTTATGACCGACAATCTTGACCAGTAACCAAGGGATGGCACTACCTTTGGCAATATCCAGCCTTGCCATAATCTTGCCCTGCACACGGCTGCCTTCTTTATATTCCCACACTGGGCCTTGATAATGTTTGCCGACAATATTACCGGCCAAGTCGTAGAGTTGCGCGTCAGGGGCTTGTATCTGCCAACTGTACTGGTCTTGGTTCAGCGTACACTGGTAAATCTGCACCCCTTCGCCATAAACCGACAAATACGCGCTCTGCCCTTCAGGCACTTGAATGGCTGCGGGGATTTCCACATTGGCATAAGCCGCCGGGGATAACAGTGCCGTCAATAACAATAATTTTTTTATCATGGACATTCACCAAGGCAAAGGTTGCCCGTCGTATTTAAGGAAATGGCCAGACTGCGCCAAACAAAAATCAGCCAGTACAGTTCGCATACCACTGACACTGTCTTCTTTTTCGATCAGGGCATTGGGGCCGCCCATATCGGTTTTTACCCAGCCCGGGTGCAGGGTGATCACGCCAACGCCTTGCTTGCCCAGTTCAATGGCCAAGCTTTTCATGGCGGCGTTCAAGGCCGCTTTGCTGGAGCGGTACATAATACTGCCGCCGCTGGTATTGTCGGTGATGCTGCCCATTAGACTGCTGATATTGGCGATCAGTTTGCGGTCACCTTTAAGTAAATGCGGCAAAAAGGCTTCCGCCATTTTAATGGGGGCTTGGCTGTTGACCAGCAGATTGCCCGCCCAAACGGCGTAATCCAATTTTCCGAAGCCATTATTGGCATTGTCACCATAAACCCCAGCATTATTAATCAATAAATCAATGGGTTGTGCCGCCAGTTGCTGGGCGAGCGCATCAATTTGGGCAAAATCGGCAACATCCAAGGTTTTTAGTTGAATAGCGGGGTAATTTTTGGCGAGTTCCTGTAATTCGTGCGCCTGTGCCGGGTTGCGGCAAGCCGCCAGCACCTGCTCGCCTGCTCGCGCATATTGGCGGCAAAACTCTAAGCCTAGTCCACGGTTAGCACCGGTAATCAAAACAGTGGTCATAGTTGTCTCCATAAAAAAGCCTTCCGTAGCCAAGGGCGAGGAAGGCTTTTTTTGGTAAGGGATGGGGCGGAATTACCCGGCGAAATTGGCTGCGGCAAAGTCCCAGTTGACCAAGGCCCAGAATGCTTCCAAATAAGCAGGGCGGGCATTGCGGTAGTCGATGTAATAGGCGTGTTCCCATACATCACAAGTCAACAAAGGTTTTTGACCAGTGGTTAAAGGGCAAGCGGCGTTGCTGGTGCTGACCAAATCTAAAGAACCGTCAGCATTTTTTACCAGCCAAGCCCAACCAGAACCAAAAGTGGTGACGGCACATTTGGTGAATTCAACTTTGAAATTTTCAAATGAACCAAATTTGGCATCAATGGCTTCAGCCAATGCGCCAGTAGGTGCGCCGCCTGCACTAGGGGCCAAGCTGTTCCAGTAGAAAGTGTGGTTCCAAACCTGGGCGGCGTTGTTGAAAATGCCACCAGAAGATTTCATAATAATCTCTTCCAAAGACAAGCCTTCAAACTCAGTGCCAGGCACTAAGTTGTTCAGGTTGGTCACATAGGTTTGGTGATGCTTGCCGTAATGGTATTCCAACGTTTCTTCAGAAATATGGGGTACCAATCTGTTTTTGGCATAAGGTAATGCAGGAAGTTCGAAAGCCATTTTGATAATCCTAAGTTGTTGAAATTAATTTTATTGCATAAAAAAAACCAGCTGAGCATTAAACCCAGTGATTTTATAGGCAATAACTTTAACATTGCTGGAAAATTAAATAAAGCGGCAAGGCTAATGTCTTGTGCAACCCGGCCATTATTTCTTGCTGGATACCCTTCGACTACGATCAGGGAATGTATGGCTCTTCACTTAGGAGGCGCGTAGCTTTTTGCTCAGGGAGCGGCTTTCATTCTAGCCTTGAGCCAAGAAAAGCAGAAGCTACTGGCTGATCGAAACCTAAACGTGTTGGCTGAGCGAAGCCGAAGCCTAAACTATTATCTTGCCGACTTGCCATAATCATCCGCAATTTTGCAGCCCTCAAGCGTGGCAACCCGTGTGTTGCTGCAATCAATACCCTGCTCAGCCAAAGCTTGCTGCATCAAGGCGATTTGTTGGTCCTGGCTGTTGATATGGTCGAGCATCTGGTTAATGGCATAGGCTATCGGGTCGGGCAGGTCGTTGGATGTGCCATATGCTTCAAAACCCATTTTATGTGCCAGGCTGTTCATTTCAGCGGGGCCGGGTTTTTTCTTGCCATCGACAATATGCGCGGGTATACCCACTACAGTTGCCCCGGCGGGCACCGGTTTCAACACCACCGAGTTGGAACCAACCCGTGCGCCCGCACCAATTTCAATGGGCCCCAAGATTTTGGCGCCCGCTCCGACCACCACGCCGTTATGCAGGGTGGGGTGGCGTTTGCCTTTGTTCCAACTGGTGCCACCTAAGGTTACGCCATGATACAAGGTGCAATCGTCGCCAATGACAGCAGTTTCGCCAATGACCACGCCCATGCCGTGGTCAATAAAAAAACGCCGGCCAATCACTGCGCCGGGATGGATTTCAATGCCGGTCAGCCAGCGGTTAAAAAACGACATAAAGCGTGCTGGCCAACTCCAACCCGCTTTCCAGCAACTATGGCTCAAGCGGTGGATAATCAGGGCATGGACTCCCGGGTAAGTGGTGACCACCTCAAACACCGATTGTGCGGCAGGATCGCGGGCAAATACGCAGGCAATATCTTCTTTAAAATGGTCTAGCATGTTTATGTGTCCTTTTGGTTGTCCTGAGACATTCTTAGAATACCTCTCAGTATGTCCAGCTCTTTAGTGTCCAACTGGATACGGTTATAAATCCGCCGCAAACGGCGCATGATCGATTTGGATTTTTCAGGCTGCGAAATAAAACCGATGTCGCATAATGCCTGGTACAAATGCTGGTAAAACGATTCCATTTGCGCGGCGGAGGCCAACGGGCTATCTTCCCTATCACCTATCGGCGGCGGTTGCTGGCTACCAGTGGCGACAAATAGCTCATAACAAACCACTTGCACGGCAGCGGCAATGTTTAGCGAACTATATTGGCTATTGCACGGGATTCTTAGCAAATAATGGCATAAGTCCATTTCGTGGTTTTTCAAGCCGGAATTTTCCCGGCCAAACAAAATGGCGACTTTTGGCCTGGGTTTGTGGCCAAGCACTTTTTCGGCGCACTCCCTTGGTGACAATTCCGGCCAACTGATAGTTCGGCAACGGGCACTGCTGCCAATCACCAATTGGCAATCGGCAATCGCTTCTTGCAGGGTGTTGCACACTTGCGCGTTGGCCAAAATATCATCAGAACCGGCGGCACGTGCAGTGGCTTCTGCACACGGGAAAGTTTTAGGCGACACCAAACACAGGTGCGCCAGCGACATATTTTTCATGGCGCGGGCGACAGCGCCAATATTGCCGGGGTGGGTGGTTTCCACCAATACGATTTTAATATGCGACAGCAAGGCCGGAGTTCCTGGAAAAAAGCCGAAATTCTAACAAAAGATTTGCTATGCTATGATGTTTTCTACATATATTTAAGAATTACCCTATGCAGCCCATGTTAAACATAGCCATCCGCGCAGCAAGAAGCGCGGGTGATTTGATCTTGCGAGCATCCGATGATGTCGGGCAGTTGCGCGTTGACCAAAAAGGACGCAACGACTACGCCAGTGAAGTGGATCGTATGGCGGAGCGGGAGATTATCCATATCATTAAGACCGCTTACCCGGAACATGCCATTTTGGCGGAAGAAAGCGGGCAACACGCTGGCAATGACTTTACTTGGGTCATTGACCCGCTGGACGGCACCACCAATTTCTTGCATGGATTTCCACAATGGGCCGTATCCATTGCCTTGAAACACAAAGGCCGCTTAGAAGTCGCGGTGATCTACGACCCGATGCGCGATGAGCTGTTCACCGCCAAACGTGGCGGTGGGGCCATGCTCAATAGCCGTCGGTTGCGGGTTACCCAGCAAAACACCTTAAAAGGCGCTTTGATTGGCACCGGTTTTCCTTTTAAGACCGATACTCATCTGGATGCCTACATTGGCATGTTCCGTGCCTTGACCACCGAATGCGCGGGAATTCGCCGTGCGGGTGCGGCAGCCTTGGATTTGGCCTATGTTGCGGCAGGCCGCTTGGACGGTTTCTGGGAAATCGGTGTTATGGAATGGGATATGGCGGCGGGCATTTTGCTGATTAAGGAAGCCGGTGGCGTGGTGACAGACTTTTCTTTTAATGACCAATACATGCAATCCGGCAATGTGATCGCCGGAAGCCCAAAGATGCACCAGTTGATGTACCAGCTGATTGCGCCGCATGTGACGGATGCCCTAAAATAACCCGATTACACTTATGGCAACTAATACACCCTTGTTGTCGGTAGAGCGGCTGTCAGTTGCTTTTAACGGGCAACACAAAGTGGTAGACGACATCAGCTTTTCCATTTATCCGGGCGAAACGTTTGCCTTGGTGGGCGAATCAGGTTCAGGCAAATCGATAACAGCCTTGTCGGTGCTGCGGTTGTTGCCCACCAATGCCCGGCTGGCTGCCCAAACCATCGCTTTGGGCGGTCAAGATTTGCTTAAACAATCGGAACAAGCCCTATGCAAAATTCGTGGCAGGCGCATAGGTTTGGTGTTTCAAGACCCGATGTCGTCATTGAATCCGGTGATGACCGTTGGGGCGCAAATTGCCGAAGCCATTAGCCAGCATTTCTCATTGCCAAGCCCAGCGGTCAGGCAGCGGGTGTTGGAATTGATGGCGCAGGTTGAAATCCCACAGCCCGGCAAACGCTATCACGATTATCCCCATCAACTTTCAGGCGGTCAGCGCCAGCGGGTGATGATAGCCATTGCCTTGGCAGCGGAACCCGATTTGCTGATTGCCGATGAGCCGACCACGTCTTTGGATGTGACTATCCAAGCACAAATATTGGCGTTGCTGAAAAGCCTTCAGCAACAAACCGGCATGGCCTTGTGGTTAATCAGCCATGACTTGGCCTTGGTGTCCACCTTGGCAGACCGGGTGGCGGTGATGCAGCACGGCAAGATTGTCGAAACCGACCTTGCCAAACACGTTTTTGACGCACCCCAGCACCCCTACACGCAACAATTGCTCAATGCCTTGCCATCACTTGCCAATGCCGGAAAACGCAGCGGAAAAGAAGTATTCCCGCCTGAGGTGATGCCTTTGTTGCAGGTCGAGGATTACAAGGTTTACTACCCCGTCCGCAAGGGCTTGTTCAAGCGCGTTGTCGATTATGTCCGTGCAGTTGATGGTGTCAGTTTTAGCATTGCTCCGGGCAAAACCTTGGCGTTGGTGGGCGAGTCCGGTTGCGGCAAAACCACGTTAGGAAAAAGTTTGTTGAATTTATTGCCCAGCAGCGGCCGTATCTTGGTCGATGGGGTTGAGCTGGGCAAATTGTCGGGCAAAGCATTGCAGCAGCATCGTGCCAAACTGCAAATAGTCTTCCAAGACCCCTATTCCTCAATGAACCCGCGCATGTTGGTCGGCGATATTATTGCCGAGGGTTTATGTGCCTTGCGCCCTGATTTGTCCGCCTCAGCGCGTAATGCCCGGGTGTTGACCCTGCTCGATCAGGTCGGTTTGCCAGAAGCCTCGGTATTATGCTACCCCCATGAGTTTTCCGGCGGTCAGCGGCAGCGTATTTGCATTGCCCGCGCCTTGGCTGTCGGGCCAAAGCTGATTGTTTGTGACGAACCCACCAGCGCCTTGGATGTGTCGGTGCAAGCGCAAATTATCTGCTTACTGAAAACATTGCAACAGCAGCAAGGCATCAGCTACTTGTTTATCACCCACGATTTGGCCGTGGTTGCAGAAATGGCCGATGAGGTGGCGGTCATGTACCAAGGCAAAATAGTCGAGCAGGGTGAAGCCGGGCAAGTCCTGAACAGGCCTCAACATGCCTATACGCAAAAATTGCTGCTATCGGCTCCCCGGATGCCTGTCCGCTAAAGGTAGGCTGTTTTGGAGAGTGTTTAACCAATATTTACCAATGGCTTAAATTAACCATTATTGTTAACCAAAAATAGCGATAGCCTAATTACCCCTAAGACCAGCATTTGGGCAACAACATACCAGCAACATTTGTTTTTAAAAATGGCTGCTTAGCTTTAAATTGCTAGGTTGGCAAAGGCAAGGGAAGTAAAAATACTAAGCAAAACTTGACCGGATACCCATTCCCATGTTAAAAATCACACCGTTGTTTCGATTCAATAAAACAACCGGCTCATATACTGAGTGGGCTGCCCCTTTAGAGGAAAGGGGGATAACTATTATTTACAATAACCAGAGAGGATATAAAAATGTCTGAAGTTAAAGAAAAAGATAACATGTGGTTTATCGTTGGCGCCTGCATCGTAGGTATGCTTGTTGTTGTATTCTTCCTGAAAAGCGAAAAATCTGCCCATTTGGAAAGTGGCGCAGTACAACAATTGCAAACTGAAACCTTTTCTAACTTAGAAAAAAGAAAAACCAGCAACAACGCAACTGAAGCGCAAAAATCAGGTAAATAATACGAGTCCCTCCGATATTTTAAATAATTATGTCGGAGGGGTCTTTATTAGGGAAAGCTGCACTGGCGCAGCATATACATCCTATAAGGCAGCCCATTGAACAAACTCCCAACAGTGCTTTTTTGCAACACGGTTAGGCAGCATCACCAAGCCAAGCTTTGCGTTGTAATTGGCGGGTCAGCAGTAAAATAGTTTTTGCCTAAAACACCGCTAAGGGAATCTGCAAGTGTCCATTAATTCCGCCAATATATTCTCTCAAATATCCCTGTCCACTGCCCACGGCCTTAGCTTGGAGCATATTGAAAACATGATTGTATCCAGCCTTATCCACGGCTTGGTTTACGGTGTCATTTTCAAATTGTTCCACGCTCTGCCCCTGCCGCTAACCATCCTTATCGGTATCCTGGGTGTGGCTGGTATTTGGTATTATTTCAAAAACAGACATTAGAGCTTTTTACTTAAGGCACTATAAATTAGCCTTTATTGACTGTTTTTATAACCTTGGCAGGGTTGCCAACGGCGACTGAAAAAGGCGGTATATCCTTTAAAACCACGGCATTGGCCCCAATAACGCTGTCATGCCCAATCCTGATTTTTCCAAGCAGACAAACACCTGCACCAATATCCACCCTATCTTCTATGATGGGCAATTCAAAATTGTGAAATAGCCTAACGATGCCCATTGTGGTGTTGTGTCGGATATGCACATCATCACCGATGGATTCAGCATGTAAAATCATGCCGCTGTGATGCCAAATCCTAACCCTGCGGCCCAACTTTACGGTATAGGGCAGGGTAATGCCACAAGTCCATTCGACAAACTTAAAAAGAAAGGTATATAGCACCGTCAACGGGGCACGCAACAACTTGGGCTTTATGCCCATACGCCAATTGCCGAACCGATGCACGGCAATGGCCCATAAGCCTTGCTCAAGAATATCCTTGTCATGGGTGATAAAATCCTCCTTAAGCAATGCGAGGAAACTAATATCCTTAGGATTTTCATTAGTTGAACCGTGAACTTTCATACCAGTCATTAAATTAAGTGGTTAACAAATCAGGCGGCTATTTAGCCGCCATACGTCTTGCCAAAACAGCGGCAAGATGCAGGCCGTTACTTTGCAGATCGTAGCGTTCGTGCGTGCATTGGCTGCCCGCCACAGCCAAACGTTGGCGCAGGGCGGGGTCATCACAAAGACGGGCGATAGCGTCCGCCAATCCGTCACTATCAGAGGCAGCGACCAGCAAACCATTGATGCCATCGTCTATCAATTCAGGAATACCGGTGATTCGGGTACCGATGCATGGGATAGCCATCGCCATCGCCTCCATCAACACCACTGGCAAACCTTCGGCAAAACTGGCCAGCACAAAAATGTCGGCACGTTGGTAAAAAGGCAACAAATGATCCTGATCGACCGCTCCGGCAAACTCAACCGCATGGGCAACGTGTAACCGTTCTGCATGGGCCTTTAATGAAGCTAAGTCCGGGCCATTGCCGACCAAAGTTAAGCTTACCCGATAGTCTCGCGCCAGCAACAGCTGGAAGGCATTAAGCAAAATGTGCTGGCCTTTGGCAGGTGTCAACCGCCCGACACACAACAAGCTGATGTTATCAGTAGCAGTGTGCCTATTGTTGGCAATCGCTTTGAAACGGTTATGATCGACCCCTAAGCGGCAAAGTTCAAATTTATCCCAATCGCTGACCGGCGACAGCTTCATCAGCTGGCTACGGGCGTAATGGCTAATGCAGCAGATAAAATCGGCGGCGGCAATTTTTTGGGGCAGATTAAGCCCCGGCGCATCATAAAATTCATCCGGGCCGTGGACGGTCAAGGAGAAGCCAACCATAAACACGGTTTTTACCAGCATCCCCACCGAAGCGGCTGGCGTGGCGAAGTGGACATGCAGGTGATGATAGTCGTTACGGGACATCCATTGCCCGATCAACACCGCCTCCACCAGATAGAACAGCTGGTAAGCCTGGCGCTTGGCATCCCAACCACCTAGCTTAAATCCCTGCCATAATCCTTTGCAGACCCCCAGCGGGCGTTGGCAAAGCGTTTTCAGCAGGGCCCAACCGGCACCTTTGGCCCCTTGTTGTTTTACATAAAAAGTTTGGCTTGCTTCCTGATGCTCTTCAGCGGTCAACTGTGCCAGCGGACGGTCAGGCGGGTTAATCGAGGCGACATCAATACGGAAGCCCAAAGCCCGCAATTGTTGCACTTCCCTTAGGATAAAAGTATGCGATACCGCCGGATAGCGGCTAATTAGGTAGGCGATGGCAATAGGCTTCATCATTTCCCCTGCAACAACTGTTCATAAATGGCCAGGGCTTGGCTAATCTTAGCATCCCAACTGAACTCACGCAGCACCCGCCGTTGCCCTGCCAAGCCCCGCTCTTGCCACAGTTGCGGGTTACGGACAACATCAATGAGTGCGTCACGCAACGCGGCAACCACATCATCCCTGCCAGTGGCAGGCAGTTTTAGCCCCACTTCCTCATCAACAATTTCTGCCGGCCCGCCAAAGTCCACCGCAATTACCGGGCGGCCCACCGCCATTGCTTCCAGCAACACCGCCCCGCCCGATTCACGTACCGAAGGCAAGCAAAACACATGCGCCTGCTGCATATAAGCGGCAACTTGCGCCAACGGCTGGTCACCGACAAAAACTACCTTATCCACCAGCTCCAGTTGTTGGCATTGCTGTTGCAGTGCCATTCTTTCCGAACCATCGCCAACAATCACCAATTGGTAGGGCAAAGGCAATTGCGCCACTGCCTGCAACAACATCGACACTCCCTTAAAGGGCAGCAAGCGACCGACAAAGACGATTTTTAGCAATTGCGCGACATCCTCTTGAGGCCAGTCGGCAGATGTGAACAACGTGGTATCGACACCATTTTCTAGCATAGGTCGGCATTTATGGCGATAACGCGGTGCTATTGCATTGAAGGTTGAGCTGGTGGCGGTGAGAATCAGGCTAACATGACGGCTGGTGCCGACCAGCCAATCAATCACATGCCCCAAGCGGCGTATGGGATAAAGCCAAGCGGATTCGGCCCGCATTATGTCAGGAAAGGTGGTGGGCGACTTTAGCCCGCCATTCCAAGGCCCGACAATCAGCGGGATGCCCAGCCGGTACAAACGGCTGGCAGCCAGCGGCGACACCGGGGTGACCGCGTGCACCACATCCCACTGGCTGCCCTGCCGCTGTAGGCGTTGCAACTGGCGCAAAGCCAGCCAGTCGAACACATAAAAATCCAATGAAGAAATCAGGAACACCGGTTGTTGGCTGCGCGGAAACAGTTTTGATGCCAACCGGTACAATGGCCCGGCAAACCATTCGCTATCAATATAAACCACCTCGCTGCCGGGTAACGGCGCACCGGCTTGCTCAAGGGCGGCCCGATTGCGGCAATGTGTCACCAACGTGACCGGCACTTGCTTGGCCAGCCGTTGATACCATTCCCAACCAATCTGGGAAACCGAACCCATGCCCGGGCCACACTGATAAGCCGATATTAACACGCGGGGTAATGCCATTGTTTCATTCTCCAAGGAGCTTGCTGATAACGGGATGCATATCGCTGAGGAACTGCTGTTGGCTAAAATAAGTTTTGACCAAATGGAAGGCATTTTGGGTGATAGCTGTGCGCTGCTGCGGGTGGCTCAAGTAAAAGTCCACCTTTTCAGCAAAATCAGACAAATCCCATGCCAGTGGCACATAAGTTTCATAAGGGATATAAATCTGCGGCGAGCAGTCCAGATGCGACATATCTGGTTTCAATAACAAACTGCCGCTGTACTGCGCCTCGAAATCCCGCCAACATACCTCGCCATAACCAAACGGGCTAAAGCACAACCGCGATGCCAACAACTCTTTACGGTACTGGCTGCCAGGCACCATGCCTTGGCTGGCGGTTGTGATGGTTTTGGGCAATGCCTGTACCGCGTCGTAGGCCTCTTGGCGCATCCGGCTGTACCAAGGAGTGCCTTTGGTGGCAATGCGGGCATGTACATCCAAAGTGTGCGGCTTAGCGGGAAAATTGCCCAAAAAATGCGGCATAATATGTGCCGCAAAAGCAAAATTACTGCCCACGACCAATTTTGGCCAGAAAGAATCCGGCACAGGATAATTGACTGTCACCTCATCCAAGGCAAAGCGGCGGGAATAAAAGTCCATTAAATTAGTGTCGCCAAGGGTCGCCTGCCCATACTGGCTGCGGTCTTTCAGCAAATGTTTTTTAAGGTAAAGGTCAATACCGTCATTGAGAATGGCGGCATAACGCAAATCGGTGGGCGCAAACCAGTCAAAATAAGCCAAGCGGCAATCGGGATAGGTATTACGAATCTGGGCGACAATGACCTGCAATTCTGCCGGACTGTCAACATACCCTGTTTGCAGGCATACCACATCTACGCGCTGCTTAAATGGATTGCGACCGGACAGCCAGCGTTCAAGCGGCACTTCACGTATTTCCACGTTATAGCGCGAAGCCAGTTCAGCACGGTGATAAAAAAAAGGGAACAGCTGGGTGTTCGGCAAATCACCGTGGGCGCTGATCATTAAAAAGCGGCGTTTAGTGCTGTCCGAAGAGAACGGTGACAGTACCCCTAGCCGGTCTTGAAGGGCGCGGTGAACTTGCCAGCCAGCAATAAGCTTATCGAACATGGCTACACCCTCCTTGCGGTGACAATCAGCTCTTCACCGGCACACGGGTCACTCATGCTCAAGCGGTCTATCGTGCGGATTTCTTCCTGCAATGTAGGGTGTTGGGCTAACGCCAAGCCATCCGTATTCGGCCCGGTGGCGGCGATTTTTTCGCTGGCCTGATAAAACCAAGCACTGACCGGCCCGGGGTATTGGAATCTGACATCGCTAAAGCCAGCCTTTAACAGCGAGCTTTGCAGTGCCTGGGCAGAAAATACCGCCAAATGCCGTGGCGGCTCCAGCCCCCGCCAATACCCGCCAAAGCGGCGGTGGCCAGTTGCCAAGGCATTCGGGGTGGACAGCCAGAAAAAACCGCCGGGTTTTAAAATACGGCTGATCTCACGCAAAGCCCGTACCGGCTCATGTAGATGCTCAATCACGTGGCTAAGGGATACCGCATCAAAATGGCTGCTGGGCAAGCCAGTGTCAGGCAACGCGCCTTGAGAGACATTGATATGTTGCCGTTGGGCTTTTTCGACCGCTTGAGGATCAAACTCCAACCCTTGGGCAAGATAGCCTAACAACTGGGCGCGCTTGACAAAACTTCCGCTACCGCAGCCAATATCGACCAGCCGCGCATCCGCCGTAGGCGTAGGCAAATGCCGCACATCGCGCTCCAATAGCACCCGCGCAGTTGGGCTGCGGGCCAACAGCTGCCCACCCGACAGGTTTGTCGGTTGGGCAGCAAAAGCGGGGAAACGCCGCTTGATATAGCCATTGCGCCAACTGGGCAAGCGCCGGGCCCAAAAACTAGCATCTGACAGCCATGATTCGTCAATATCATGGGTGTAGTACTCGCTATAGGCCAAGCCAATTGAAGCCTCATCAGGGCGCGGGTCAAGATAGGCACAGCCGCAATTTTGGCAGTTAAACATCGTCCAACTGCCTGGCGCGCAGAAAAAAATCCGGTCTTGCAGATTTTCATGCAACACCTCGGCTAAACTGCTTTCGCATACAGGGCAATGCCCAAGCTTTTGCAAATGCTGTTCTGGCCAAGGGGAGTCTATAGTAGACATTGTGTTTTTCGCCATAGTGATACAAGCCTTAAATAGATAGAAAAACTGCAACAACCATTGTTCGGATTATATATCAACTAATCGGGTAAAATTCTAATTATTTCCGGATAGCAACCCATAAATTTAATTTTGAGTTATTATTGTTTAATGGTACGGTTTAGCGACAAAACTAGGCAGGGTGTCGGTGCGATAGCTCCCTGCCCGATAACACTTTTGCACGGATTTTTCACCCGTGATAACACTTTTTAGTAACCATGACCAACATAGGCTGGTATAACAATGGCATATTCAATGATCGGCTTGGCAATATCGGCTTGCGCCACTGTGTTAGCGGTTTTGTTATTGCCCGGTAGCTTGGAGCTGATAATCCTAAGCATTGCCGGTATGTTAAAACAGCCCAAAACACCCTGCCAAGCCACCATTTTGCCAAAAATGGCCATCATTGTCCCTGCCCATAACGAGCAAGACGGCATAGCTGCCTGCATTGACAGCCTCCGCAACGGCATAGGCACTTGCCAGGACACTGATATTGTGGTCATTGCCGACAATTGCAGCGACCATACCGCCGACCGCGCCCGTGCTTTGGGTGTGCGGGTGTTGCTTAGGCACAACCCAGAGCAGCGCGGCAAAGGCTACGCGCTCGACTTCGCTTTCCGGCAACTGCTTGACGAAGGCTACCAAGGCTTTGTCATCGTCGATGCCGATAGCCGCGTAGCGGCAGGGTTCGCCAGCACTTTCCAGCAAGCCTTGGGCAGCGGTCTTGATGCACTGCAATGCCGCTACCAATTGGACAATGCCCAAGCATCTTGGCGCACCTCCTTACAACATATTGCGTGGCTCGGGTTCAATGTCCTACGCCTACGTGGACGGCAAAAATTGGGGCTTTCGGTGGGCATCTTGGGCAACGGCTTTGCCCTCAGCCGTGACACCTTGCTGGCTGTACCTTATGATGCCACTTCCATTGCCGAAGATTTGGAATATCACTTGCGCTTAGTGCGGGCTGGTAGAAAAGTCAGCTATATTGACACCGTTACCGTCTTGGCTGCCGCCCCTGCCCAACAGCAAAGCGCCAGCGTGCAACGTAGCCGTTGGGAAGGCGGGCGCTTTCGCCTGATAGTGGATGAAGTGCCGGGCCTGATAGGCGAAGTGCTGGCTGGTCGTTGGCTATTGCTGGAACCGCTTGCGGAACTTTTACTGCTGCCTTTGGCATTCCACGCGCTATTGCTCGCCGTACTGCTGTTGCTGCCCAATACCTTGGCAACCGCCAGCGGCCTATTGTATTTGGCAGCCCTGCTGCTACATCTCATCGCCATTTTTAAAATCGGCCACTGCGGCTGGCGCGAATTGAAAATATTGGCATCCGTACCCTTTTATTTACTCTGGAAACTTACCCTATTGCCCCGCCTATGGCGCAGCATGGGTAAAAATGCCGCATGGGAACGCAGCCTAAGGGAGACCAATGACCATGAAAGCTGAATTATCGATCATCATCGTTTCCTACAACACCCGTGACAGCCTACTGGCTTGCTTGCAATCCGTGGCAGATCAAGACTATACGGGCAAAATCGAAACCGTGGTGTTAGACAATGCCTCGCGTGATGGTTCCGCCGATGCTGTGGCGCAGGCTTTCCCCGCAGTCAAACTGATCCGTTCCGGCACCAACCTAGGGTTTGGCAATGCCAACAACCGTGCGCTTGACCAGGCCAGTGGACGTTATATAGTGTTACTTAACCCCGACGCGTTGTTGGCCCCTGATGTCATCAGAAAAGCCTTGCTGGCAATGGATGCTGATGCCAGCGTAGGGATGGCAGGCGCCCGCCTGATTGGCACTCACGGCGAATGGCAGCCTTCCGCCCGCATGTTCCCATCGCTCATCAATGAAATATTGGCGTTAAGCGGGCTGTCATGGCGTTTTCCCCAATCGCGTTGGCTGGGGCGTGCCGACCGTAGCTGGGCAGACCCGTTGCAAGCCGCCGATGTGGACTGGGTGACCGGTGCTTTTGGCATTATCCGGCGCGAAGTCATCGACACTTTGGGTTTTTTTGACCCGCGCTATTTCCTGTATTATGAAGAGGTGGACTTTTGCCACCGTATCCGCCAGCAAGGCTGGCGTATTTGCTATTGGCCGGAACTGATGGTCACCCATCTGGGCGGGGAGTCGGCAAAAACCGTCACTCATGTTGAATTTAATAGCAACGGAAGCCAGATAGATCTCTGGCGCATGTATAGCCAACTGCTGTACTACCGCAAATGGCACGGGGCGTTGGCTGCCTGGTCAGTCAAGACATTAGAACAAGCTTGGCACGCTATCCGCGTAGCTAAAAACCAGCGCAGCGCACCTGCCAAGGCAGCCGCCTCAAAAGCCATCATCCAAAAATGGCGGCAAGCTTGGCAGGACACCCAAGGCGGCCAACAGTCGCCGCCGCAGCCGTGGTAAGTCTCCCCCGGCCTGCTCCCTGGAGCGAACCCGCATCCGTTCCCTGAGAGAAGTCGAAGGGATATAATCAGGCAAACGCTGCAGCAGCGGACTATGCCCTCAATCAGCAGGCCACTGCCGTGGCTTGTCGCGACTCCCGGGCATTAAATTGAAGCGACGGGCTATTGACCGCAGAAAACTAATGATGAGCACCAGCCAGCAAAATAACCACAATGCTTCGCCAACACTGCGTTGGCTACCGCTCCTTTTTGCCAGCCTTATTTTGGCATCTGGACTGGGGTTAACTTATTATCTGCAAAAAAATGCCACTGAGACTGAAAGGCAGCTCCTGCAAACCATTTTTGAAAGCGAGAACGATGCTTTTATCGCACTGACCCAAGAACAGTTTAGCGACTACCTGTATCTGCTAAGAAGCGTCAATGCCCTGTTCCAAGCCTCCGAAAAAGTGACCGGCGATGAATTTAGGCAATTTGTCAGCCAGCTGAAAGTAGCCGACCATTTACCAGGCGTTCTCGCCGTAAGTTACACAGCCCTGGTAAGCCAGCCAGAAAAAAAAGCCTATATCAACGACATTAGGAAGACCTATAACCCAACCTTTAACATTTTTCCCGACGGCGAACGCCCTTTTTATGCCCCCATCACCTATATAGAGCCTTCAAATGGCTACAATTTAAGGGTGCTAGGGTTTGATGCCTTCACCGAAGCCGGTCGCCGCAAAGCTCTTGAAGAAGCCCGCGACAGTGGTCAAGCCAGAATGACCAGTAAACTGGCTTTGCTGCAAGACACCACCCAGCAACAGCCTGGCATAATCATTCACGCACCGATTTACCGCAACAACAGCCTGCCCCATGATACGCTCAGCGAACGCAGGGAACAGCTCCTCGGTTGGAGCGGCATGGCCCTATACATGAAAGATTTCATGTTAGGTGTTCCACAACCCTATGGCCACGACAAGATAGCATTTGAAATATTTGATGGCCCGCAAACGGCGGTAAAGTCTTTGCTCTATAGTTCTGAATCCAACCCGCCCCGCACCATAGGGCAACAAGCCCAGTTCACGGGCAGCCAAACCGTATCGATTTACGGCCGCATCTGGACGATCAAGAGCCATTCCCTGCCCGAGTTTGAGGCCCAACAAAATTATTTGGGGGTTTATCTTATCAGGACGACGGGCAGTATTGTCAGCCTATTCGTCACCTTGCTAGTTTGGCGCTTCTACCGCAACCAGCTTAAGCTTAAGGGCATCAACCAGCAATTGCAGGATAGCGAACTACAAGGGAACTTGGCTGCCGATGAGTTGGACATGCAAAAATATGCGCTTGATCAACATGCCATTGTCGCTATCACCGACAGTAACGGCATCATAACTTATGTCAATGCTAAGTTTTGCCAAATTAGCGGCTATGCGGAACACGAGCTGCTTGGGAAAACGCACAGTATTGTTAACTCAGGCTACCATTCGAGTGAGTTTTTTGCTGAAATGTACAACTGCATAAACCAAGGCAAGGTATGGCAAGGAGAACTCTGCAACCGCAAAAAATCGGGTGAGCTGTATTGGCTGTTGACCACCATCGTGCCGGTTTTGGACAATGCCAAACAGCCGATTAAATATATATCAATCCGCACCGACATCACCCAGCGGGTGGCGTCTGAAAAAAAACTTCAGCTCAACTATTTGGCGTTACGGGAAATCAGCCAAGGCGTGCTGATCACAGATCATCAGCAACACGCCCTATGGATGAATAAAGCCTATAGCCAAATAACCGGCTTTACCCTAAATGACTTGCAGGGGCGGCAAGGCCATGGCATCGGACATTTAGGCGTTGAACCGCAAATGGTGGAACGCATCCGTCGGTCATTAGGCCATGCCAAGGCATTTACACAAGAATGCCTTTGTTACCGCCAAGACGGCAGTCCGTTCTGGAACGAGTTGACCGTCACGGACGTAACTAACAGCGAAGGCATCCCGGATCACTGCATCATAGTGGTGCATGACATTAGCGAACGCAAAAAAGCCGAGCTAGATTTGCGCGATAATCAACAATACCTTAGCAACATACTCAATCTCAGTCCCATCGCAGTCAGGATAGCTATTCATCAAGGCAGGCAGGTGGTGTTTTATAACAAGAATTATGCCCGGCTGGTTAACAATGCCGAACCCATCGGCCTCGACCCTGCCAGTTATTATGCCAATATTGATGATTACCACACCATACTCGCCGAACTGGCCGACGGCAAAGCCATTATCGACCGCGAGCTGGAGCTGCTCCAACCCGGTTCAGATACAACCAAATGGGTTTTGGCCTCTTTTATCAAAACAAACTATCAAGGCCAAGATGCCGTGTTAGGCTGGTTTTACGACATCACCGAAAAGCATCAAGTAGCCGCAGCACTGCAAAAAGCCAAAGAGTTGGCGGAAGAAGCCACTCAAGCAAAATCCTTGTTCTTGGCAAATATGAGCCATGAAATCCGCACCCCCATGAATGGTGTATTGGGGATGTTGGATTTGCTTAGGGACACATCGTTGACCACCCTTCAGCAAAGCTGGCTAGCCATGGCGCACAGCTCAGCACTTGCCTTAGTGGCGATCGTCAATGATATATTAGACCTATCCAAACTCGATAACGGTGAATTGGCGCTGGAACGCATTGATTTTAACCTGACAGGGTTGGTGGAAGACGTGTGTGCCTTATTGTCCGTCCGCGCCCAAGAAAAAAACCTGGAACTCAACTGCTTGCTACCGGCCACTTTGCCCTCACACTGGCAAGGCGACCCGCTGCGCATCCGGCAAATTTTGACCAATTTAATTAGTAATGCCATCAAATTCACCGAACAGGGCGAGGTCAATGTTAGCGTCACCGTTAATGCCGATGCTGATAAAGAAGCGTCATTGCATTTTGCAGTGCAAGACACCGGCATTGGCATCCCACAAAGCGCATTGCCACAGCTATTTAAAGCGTTTTCCCAGGCTGACAACTCAACCTCCCGTCGCTTTGGCGGCACCGGCCTGGGCTTGTCCATCAGTAAAAAATTGCTGGAATCGATGGGGGGCGAAATAGGGCTGGATAGCATCGAAGGGCAAGGCAGCCGTTTTTGGTTCAACTTGACTTTGCTGCCCGGCAAACAACCCGATCCAAGCAAAAACACCTCCGGGGTTTTATTAGGTAAAAAACTGTTGCTGGTGGATGCCAATGCCACCAGTTGTGCCAACTTGAGCCAACATTTAAGCCATTGGGGCTGCCAAGTCACAATCGCCGATAGGCGCTGCCAAGGCGCTAGCGGAATTACCAGCCTTGGCAGATACGGCAACCGCTTATGACCTGATTATGCTGGATAGGAAGCTGCTGGCCAAAGAAGGCTTGAATTTGGCGCAATGCCTCGCCCAAATCCCAGCTTCCGTAAACACCCCCATTATTCTGCTGTCCGAGAGCTATTTATTGGACAGTGCCGATTATAAAAACACCCGCATAGTCCAGCATTTGTCAAAACCAGTGCGGCCAGCACAACTGCTGGATGCCATTATTGATGCGTTAAGCCCAGGCTCCGGCAAGCACAGTAAAAAGCTCATGCCTGCAAAACAGTGGCCTAGCTATGTCGGTAAAAAAATACTGGTGGCAGAAGATAATGCTATCAATCAAAAAGTTATTGTCGCCAAATTGGCAAATTACAAAATTATTCCAGAAATTGCCTATAATGGTCAACAAGCCTTAAGCGTATTAACGCAAAACCACTACGATTTAGTGCTGATGGATTGCCACATGCCGGTCATGGATGGTTACACCGCCACCCAAAAACTACGTGCGCATGAAGCGGAACTTGGCTTGCCCCGCCAGCCGGTGCTAGCCTTGACCGCCAATGCCATGTCCGACGAACGCGAAAAATGCCTTGCCTCAGGTATGGATGGGCATCTAACCAAACCCATTATAGACAAGCAGTTACAGGAAATTTTATCTTTATATTTAGGCGACCACATGTCAACAACTGAAACAGGGGCGTTGTCCCCAAGCGTATGGAACGAAGCGTCAGCGCTGCAATATGTCGAAGGCGACACGGACTTATTGAGCCAAATGGTCAATATGTTTTTATTGGAAATCCCCAAGGAACTGGACACCTTAGCCTTGGCCCGGCAACAAGGTGACCTGTTATTGCTCGCCAACACCGCCCATCTATTAAAAGGCATGGCCGGTTATTTTTTTGCAGCAACGGCTATTGAAAGTGCCAGCCAACTGGAAAAAACCGCACGGATCGGGGCAGCGGCCGATTACCAAGGCATGACCGAAGCTCTGGTGGACGCATTCACGGCTGTCAGCACCGCATTGCGCGGCTCGCAGTATTTTAAGCCCGACTAACAGAGGTTACGTAGCACGCAGTCGGGGCATATCCCTAACGCGTTGGCTGAGCGTAGTCGAAGCCTTGCCCAGAAGAGTTCCGCTGCTTAGGCTACGCCCAGGGAGCATCCGGCTTCACCCTCGATAATCCAAAATCCACCCCGACCGATGTTGACGATTGTCGCATTTTTACCACGGACAGCTAATTGAATTGTGCTTATCCTTATCGTAGAAGATAACCTCATCACCCGCACCTTATTGCAAAACTATTTGGAAAAATGGGGCTATGGTGTTGTTTCAGTAAACAATATCAATTCAGCCATTGAGGTGATCGAGGCACAAAAAATTCAGTTGGTGATTACAGATTGGCTGATGCCGGGCGGCAATGGCATCCAACTTTGCCAGCATATCCGTGCCTTAAGACAGCCTTTCTACACCTATGTGATAATAATCACCTCACTTGAGGAGTCCCAATTTGCCGCCGAAGGGCTGCAATCCGGTGCCGATGACTTTATCAGAAAACCGCTGCAATACGATGAATTAAGGGCAAGGATCAAGGCGGGCGAGCGCATTTTGGAGCTGGAAAGGAATCTACAGGAAAAGCATGGGCAATTGCTCGAAACCAGCGATAAATTAAGGGTCGCCAGTGAACTGATCAACAAAGACTTGGGGCTGGCAATGATAATGCAACGCAGTTTATTGCCGAGTATCACCCATCAGTATAAAGGTGTAAGTATTGACTGGTTGTTTGAGCCTTCCACCCAATTGTCAGGCGATATTTTCAATTGCTTTGCGATGGGCGAACAGCATATTGGCTTTTATATTTTAGATGTGGTGGGGCATGGCATTGCTTCCGCCATGCAATCATTCACCTTGAGCCAACTACTGGCCATGAAGGCCAACACCATCTATCCGCTGCCATGCACACCGGCCTTGCCGCCTATCATCACCGCCCCAGCCGCCCGTTCCATAGTGGCCAATCTAAACCGGAATTTTCAGACGGATGCCAAAAATATCCTCTATTTTACGATGATTTATGGCGTTATTGATACCTTGAACGGTAGCGTGGATTTATGCCAGGCGGGGCATCCTTATGCCCTTTACCTTAAATCGGGTGGCACGGCAGAATATATTGCCAAAAGCAATCTTCCGGTGGGTATAGTCCCCAACATGGATTTTGAGTCGGTGACCTTACGCTATGCTTCGGGTGACCGTATCATTATCTATTCTGATGGTATAACCGAATGCCAGAATAAAGCAGGGGAAATGTTTGGTAGCAAACGTTTGCAAGCGTTTTTTAATGCCTCCGCGCATTTAAAATTGGTCGATCTCATCAAGATGCTCAAAGAGTATTTACACGAATGGCGGGGTGGTGAAGATTTTGACGATGATGTTTCGTTGCTGATCCTGGAGTTCAATTAAAGCATCCCGCCTTTTGTTATAATCCAAATCACCAAAAACCCCTCCCTTCGACTTCGCTCAGGGTACGGCTTTAAATTCCGTTGGCTGAGCGAAGTCGAAGCCCAGCTTAGCCTAGTTTGCCGCCAAAGCTTCCAAAACCTCTAGCGCAGCGGACTGGCTAGGCAAAATTTCAAAAATGGTGTGCAGGCGGGTCAACTCTATCAACGATTGCACCGCCGGACTGGTCACCAAGATCAAATGCCCCGGCTTTAATTGTAAACTCTTATAAGCGGCAACCAAAACCGCACAGCCGCTTGAATCGATAAAAGTCACCTTCTCCATATCAATAATAAGCTTGCCATGGCCTTGTTTAATCAAATCCTGTATGGATAGGTTGACCTCCGCACAATCGGCCATGGCAAAACGGCCGGATAACTGCACTATATCAATGTCATTATGGTTTCGATATTGTAATATCATTAAAATTTCCTATCTATTGCAACTAAGCGATTAACATAAAATAAAATTGCACGGTTTCGCACCAGCAAACCACTCCACGCGTTATTTGCCAACAGGCTTTTAGCATTAAGTCATTTATATGGTTGAAATATAAATAAAATGTTGCCGAAGGGACGTTATTGGCAATACAAGTGGCTGCTATCCAAATAGCTTCTCTGGAATAGGTTTGCTTTAGCTTTTTAAAAAAAAATCGTGTTTCGGCATAGTATTCAGAGACAAGTCCACAGAAACAGGTGGCGTTATGGCTAGTCGGTTATAGCAAAGCAAATTAATCATGCAAGGGGGGCTGTGCAGGGCATCGGCTTCGCTCAGCCAACACAGCTGGGTAACATCACCTAATAATTTTTAATTAGCGTTAAGATATTGGCCTTATCTGGGTTGAGGGGCTTATGTGCTGGCAGCCTCAAGCATTCTTCACTGTGGGTAACAACCTTATAATGATATTCGTCCACGCAAGCATCGATAATCCACCATCCCCGACCATTTTCAGCATCCCAGGGCGCTAATTTAGGGATTGGCGGTTCTACCATAGAATCGCCAAAATCGGTGATCTCAATACGCAACTGCCTGTTTTCGTTGTTCCATTTTACCGTGATCGGATTGCCCACAAGATTGTGGTAAGCGTGCAACACAATATTGTTAATGGCTTCAATGACTGCCAATTGCATTTGTGATGCACATTCCGTGCTATCGGTGGCATACAGGCACAAAGAATGGATAGCCTCGCCTAACGGTGAAATGCTGGCTATTGAACTGTCAATTTGTAGTGTCAACATAACTGGTGCCATCTGTAAATTTGTTACCATATCTGTCTCTTAGATAAATCTCTGTATCAAAAGGCAAGCCATTATGCAAAAGCTGTCCGCAGGAATGCCGCTATTGCCGCCAGTTTAGCCGGCCCAGGCTTTTCTGGATACTAATACTCGTAGGGATTTTAATAAATACACTGCATTAGTTTTGCAGTTATAGTTGGCGGCATAAACACAATCGCTTAATAATTTTTCTTCGTCGGAGGCATCAATGGGCAAATTCAACTGGGTAGGCCCCAGCAACCCGGCCGGAGCCTGATCAGCCTGCTTTTCCCACTGGTCAAGGCGTTTTTCGGCGGTGGCCAAGCTGACTGGCAACGATCCGACAAGCAGCAAATCGCCACTGATAACCGCTAATAGACGAGGCAGATAACGCAGCACCGGCGGTTTTACCTGCCATTCCCCAGCCGGAAACGCAGTCCTTTGTAATACCCCTGAATGGTCTATAAGCTTTTTATTACCACGCAAACTCTGGATAGAGTACATTTTTCCACGATTTTGCAAGAAAGCAAGCAGCATAGCCAATAACCAAAGCGGCAAACTCAGTAGTAGCAATAGCACGCCAGCAAGTCGGTTAAGGATGTTGCCCAAATCCTTATTTAACAAACCGGTGTTTTTTAAATCATCCAGCAGCACCGTATCGCTAATTTTTACGATAGCCAAGGTATCAATACGGATAAGGTCGTTGCCCCGGACAATGGCATTACGCAGGTCAACCAGTTCGCCAATATAGCTGAGCGGCAAAACGACCGTGGATTGAAGGGTGGCTTGGCTGCCAATAATCACGTTATCACCAATCACCACTTCGCCGGACAGGGCAACAGTGGGGTGCAGATGGCAGTTTGAGCCGATCAAGGCGATGCCGCCTTGCATCAAGTTTTGCGGGGCGGCGGTGGTGTTGCGTCCTAGCGTAAGCCCCACGGAGGCTTGTCGGCCGGGGATCAATAAACCGGCAATCCGTCCGGCAGCGGCATCCAAATTAGCTTGGTGGAAAGCCGCTAATGACTCAAGCCGGGCAATGTCACCGTTGAGGTCAATGGGGTGGCGGGCGGCAAATGCAGGGCTGGATGTTGTCCAGTCCAAGCAGTCCAGCACCGGATCCAGCGCATCCCGGCACAGCAATAAATAGGCATTGGCACCATTGAATAATCCCGGCACAACGGTCGCATCAACTGTTTCCGCTTGCAGCAAAAAATCTTTTAATGAACGGCTACGGACAACATCGCCGCGCATCACTAAAAAAGGTGTGTTAGGCAGCTGTTTCAGCCTACGCAGTTCCGCTAAAGTAGAACCCTCACCACGGCTGGTACTGTAGCTTATAGCCATGCCCCAGCGTTTGCCATCGCCTAAAGCCTGCTTCACCTGTTCGGCAAATGGCGACAAAATGATATGCGCTTGCCTAAAACCAGCATCGACCAAGTCTTCTAAGGTGTGTTCAATAATCAGCTTTCCGGCCAGTGGCAATAATGGCACACACGTGTTATCGGTCAGCGGCAGTAATTCTTGCCCCTTACGGTCGGCAAAAATGATAACATCCATCAGCAAGCTCCACAGCTTAATAGTACGGTCAGTAAAGTGGGGGACCCAGTTGGGTTAGAAAAGGTTTGGCTAATCTAACACGCCATCGGCTTTTAGCCCAACACCATTTCATCGGGGTTAGCAAAAGACCTTGCCAAACAGTCGGCCAATTGCCCAGAATCCAGCGGTTTTGACAAATGGCCATTCATACCGGCTTCCTGACAGGCTTTAATGCATTCTTCGGTCACCGAAGCAGTTAGTGCAATAATGGGGATAGCTTGGCCTTGCGGCAAACTGCGCATTTGCTGGGTAGCCTCGTAACCGTTCATGCCTGGCATTTGGATATCCATCAACACCGCAGCAAAGGTTTTTTTGCGTACCCATTCAATGGCATCCGGGCCACTACTGGCCACCGTGACCAGCACCCCGAGCTTTTCCAAAAATCCCCTGACCACCAACTGATTGACGCGGTTGTCGTCCACTACCAGAATTTCCGCGCCCTTTAGCAGGGCGGCGGCTGGCGGTTGCTGACTGGCAATGACCGGCTTTTTCGGCGCAGGCAAAAACTCAAGGCTAGGGCAATCGAACAACGCGGTGAACATAAACGTGCTGCCTTGGCCCAGTATGCTGCTCACCTTAATTTCACCGCCCATCAGCTCGACCAACTTTTTGCAGATGGTCAAACCCAAGCCGGTGCCGCCAAAGCGCTTACTGATGGTGTTGTCGGCTTGAACGAATGGCTGGAACAAGCGTTGCTGTTGTTGTTCGGACAAGCCAATGCCTGAATCGGTGATACTAAAACGGAGTTTGACCCGAGCGGAAAGCTGACGGGACAAGTGAGGGTTTGCCCCGCTGATGTTCTCAACTTTTATGCCAATAGAACCCTCTGCGGTAAACTTAACTGCATTGCCCAGCAAATTGTTGAACACTTGCCCCAGCCGCATCCCGTCACCGATAAGGTGTGCCGGTACGTTATCAGCCACTTCGGTATGTACGGTCAGATTTTTTTCTTTAATGGAAATATAAAACAAATCCAGGCTTTTTTCCAGTTCCTCCAATAATGAAAACGGTTGATGGCTGAGAGCCAAATGCCCAGCTTCAATTTTAGAAAAATCCAAAAAGTCGTTGACCAAATTCAGCAAGATTTTGCCGGAGCTATTAATTTTGCTGGCGAACTGGCTTTGTTGCTTATTCAATTCCGACTGTTGCAGCAATTCGGACAAGCCAATGATGCCGTTCAGGGGAGTGCGTATTTCGTGGCTCATATTGGCCAAAAACGCGCTTTTGGCATGATTGGCGGCATCGGCGGCTTTTTTAGCGGCCTGCAGGGCTTCTTGTTGCTCAACATAGGCGGTTATATCGGTATTTGTGCCTATCATCCGAATGGGCTTGCCGGTCGCGTCCAGCTCTAGTGTCGAATTGGAACCGATATGCCGCACTTCGCCATTGGGCAGGACAATCCGGAAAGTCTTATTGAATTCTGTGCCTTGCTCAACAGCAAGTGCCAGCGCCGCTTGTGTTTCGTCAGCATCATCAGGATGTAGGCGTGCGGCCCAGAGTCCATAAGAAACCAACTGGTCAGCTACAGGCTCAATCCCATACATTGTGAACATCCGATGATCCCACAGCACGTTATTGTCAAGCAAGTTCCATGACCATACACCAATGCCCGATGCTTTGGTCGCTAACATTAGGCGTTGCGTGATCTCCCAGTTTTTTTGTTCGACTTGTTTAATGTGGGTGACATCATTGTAAGACACCAAAAACCAACCCCCTTCTAAAAACAGGGTATGTACGTAGACGGTATTACCGTTTGATATTTCACGGTATTCTTCAAATGATTGGCGGGAGTTGATGATTTTGGCAAACTTCTCTTTAACCGCATCAAAGGATGTGTCTTTAAATTCGCCCCGTTGCCAAAGATAGTCGAGGAAATCTTTGGTGTTCACCTTGCCTTGCTCAATCAGTTCACGCGGATAACCGACCAAGTCGAGGTATTTCTGGTTATATTTGACCAAGTTATTGTGGTTGTCGAACAGCGCCAGGCCAGCTGGGCTGTTCTTTAGGATGCTCTCCAGCATAGTCTGCTGCAGTTGCAACGCTTGCTGGCTAAGCAGGAGTTCGGTGACATCTTGGACTATAGCGAGTGCGGCCACACAGCGGCCAGAATCATCAAATGTAAATTCCGCTGTTGATCTGATCTGCTTAATTTGACCCTCCACAACAATGCGGTACTCAATAGCGTAGGGTTCGCCCGACAACGCGGCTTGCCAGGCATCAATGGCCCGCTGCCTGTCATCAGGATGTACTTTGGCATAGCGTTCATCAGCACTGACAATAGTTTGATCGCCAAATCCGAATAGTCGGGCGGCTTCTTTAGAAATTTTGAAGGTGTCATGGTTTTTGAAGAACTGCCAGCTGCCCAGTTTGGCAACAGACTGCGCCCGTTCCAGAATTTCCTGGGTTTCTTGTAATCTGTCCTCTGCCAGTTTTCGGTCGGTGATGTCGTTTAACGCCACAATTAAAGAGGTTTGTTGCCCTAACGAGGCATGCCCTAAGCCGACTTCAAGTCGTATTGTATCTCCATGGGCTGTGGTTATCTTGGCTTCTTTAACGCTAGCTATCGGCTGTTGGGCTAAAGTGCCGCTGGTTGCCAAGTTTTCGGGGTCGAGTATCGTGGGGAGCAAAAGGGGGGCTGGCTGCCCAATCAGTGCTTCCGGTTGACAGTCTAACAGGGTGCTGGCTTTGGGATTGGCTTCGGTAATCACGCCCTGCTCGTTTAGCACCAGAATGGCTACGGGACAGCTTTCGAGAATTAGTTTGGCACGTTTTTCACTGTCATTGAACGCTTGGGTACGCTCATTGACCATGCGTTTCAGTTCGTTTTTTTGTAATAGTGCCGCTTGTTCACGGTCATTGCGTTCGGTAATGTCCGTGACTATGCAGTGGGTGCGTATAAACCGGTCTTGTGTGTCGCGCTGGACTTGGCCTGAAATAGCGACCGTAATCAGTTGGCCATCTTTTCGGCGCAGTGTAGTTTCACGGCTAACGGAGTTAGACGCTTTAAATTGGTCGAAAATGACATGAAATTCTGCTGGCGTTGGTTCGTGCCAGTAATCAATAAAGCTTTGGCCAATCATATGTACAGGCGACTCAAAGCCCAGCAAATCCGCCATGTGCTGGTTGCAATCCAGCCAGTTGCCTTCAATGTCCAAAGACTGATAGGCCAATGGCAAATGCTCGAACAGCTTGCGGAAGCGCCGTTCGCTTTCGATGATTAAATTTTCGATAGCACGGGACTCAGTGGTGTCCAAGCAAATGCCAGTAAAGCGGATGGGCAAGCCCGACGGGTCGTAATAGGCTTGGCCATGAACGCTGATCCAGCGTATCTCGCCGGAAGGCCGCACAATGCGGTAATTGACTGTGTAAGGGAGATGATTTTCGAGGCTATCGGCAAATGCCTGATGGATGCCGGGGAGGTCTTCGGGATGCACCAAGCTGCGCCAGGCATCCACGCTTGGTGTTGTTTTTTCTGCATCCAGACCAAACAGCACAAATAAAGATGCCGACCAAAATTGCTGGTTAGTTTCAAAATCCCAATCCCATATCCCCGCATGTGCGGCATGTTCTGCCAAGTGTATGCGCGCAAGTAGTTGTTTAGGCTTTGTTTTATTTGGGCTTGCTGGGTCGTTGTGCTTGCCCATTAAGACATTCCTTTGGTGGTTTTTAAAATGGGATACTTGCGCTTGCCATAATGCCTGCCGCTATATCTTCGGCTCAGGCCGTGACCCTTGCCGCCGCTGCAACCAAATCCGATATAAGAACAAGGGGTTGCCCAAAATATATCGTTTCCACATACGCCCGGGTTCTTGCAGTGTCCGCCAAGCCCATTCCATGCCTATTTCGCGTAGCCATACCGGCGCCCGTGGGATGCGTCCAGAATAAAAATCGAACAAGCCACCAACCCCCATGCAAACGCTTGGTTGCAATTGTTGCCGGTGCTTCGCCAGCCATAATTCTTGCTTGGGCACGCCCATGCCGACCAACAAAATATCGGCTTCTGAGTGGTTAATGTTGTCGATAATTTGGCGTTCCTGGGCAGGGTCAAAAAAACCGTCATGGCTACCGGCAATTATTAAATTGGGGTAACGTTTCCGCATCGTCTGGGCGGCCAAAGCGGCAACACCCGGCAAACCGCCCAATAAATAAAGGCTAATGCCGGCCTTGGCAGCGCGTTCGCAAAGCCGAGGAAAAAAATCAGTGCCGTTAATATTGTCCAACATGGCCTCGTTGAGTATCCGGCAGCCAATTTTAATGCCTATGCCATCAGGCAGGACCCGTTCGGCGGCTTGTAATACTTGTTTATAATCGGCTTGCTTATAGGCAATGTTCAAGCAAGCGGGGTTGGCGAAGAACAACAGGCTTTTTTGTTTGGCGTGGACGCGCTGTTCAAACCAATCCAGCGCTTCCGCCATGGTGGTGTTGACAATATCAATCCCCAAAAAGTGTAGTATGGGATGGGTCTCCAGATCATGCTTGCCTCCTCCCAGCATAGCACCAATGACGCCGCGCAAGCTCAGACCGACATGGTCTTTAGCCGATGCGCTATAGTAGTAACGATGGTCTGTGCTTAGTTCATCATCATAAGCCAAGCCAATTTTTTTTCTTAGTACGTGGCGGGAAATCAATCCCGGCCTGACGTTGAACCTAAAAAAAGCTTGGCTTGACAAATGCGGCAGTTCTTCTGGCGTCAATGCCCTGGGCCCGGCCCAAGCCAATTCACCCTGCACTACGTTTAGCAATGCAGCAAGCCCTTTGCCCGGCAGCGGCCCGGCAAATGTCAAACGCTCAAACTCTTGTTGGTAGCGCCCTACTTGGGTTTGCCGGGTAAAAACCATTCTTGTTTGCAGGTAGGCCAGAACACCACGCAATATCAGTAATGGCCATAACAGATAAAGCAAAAACAGGCTGCTCAGCAAGTCAAAAGCCCGTGGCAAGCGTGGTTTTAACATCAGCCAAGGCTGTAACAGCTTTTATTTGCCGGATATGCGGCTTTGCCCCAAAGGGCCTGGTATGGGTGGCGTAGATTGGCTCATAGATAAATGGGTTCACATAGCAGGTGAATTTAGTATCAGGAATTATTGCTAGCTGCTGCCGCGCCAAAAGCACCGATAACATGGGTTGGTCAAAATGCGCACTGATAAAGTTTTGCCCAGCTTGGCCGCTAATAGTTAGCAGACCCCTTTATTTGGCTGTAGTCAAATTATACCACTAGGTTAGTGGCTGATACAGCCAGCATATTTTCACAACAACTTGACCGGTGTGCCAATAATGGCCACGCTAGTAGCACAAGGGCAGTGTCCGGCAAACAAAAAAAGACCCGCTAAGCCATACGGAATGCGGGTTTCTGCACTGTCTTGGATGTTTAAAACAACTATTTGGTACCGAGAAGAGGACTTGAACCTCCACGAGCTTGCGCCCACCAGCACCTGAAGCTGGCGTGTCTACCAATTTCACCATCTCGGCGTTATATGATATAACTTAAAAGGGAATTGTAATTTGTCCGCGCCCTGTTGTCAATTATAGTGTTCTGCCACCACCATCAAATGCTGGGTCTGCAACCTTGGCAGGCATATTAACGTTGTGTATTTATTGGCTATTGGCAGTGTTTATGGGATGGCTAATGGCCAGGAATAGCCCGCCCGGGAACCAACGTTTTTCCCTTGCCTGCATAAGCCGTGCTATTATCAATTCTAATCAATAGCCTAAGCATGTATGATATAGCGCAAGCTGATTGTAGCCACCACCCTCTTATCCCTTTAGTTTAAATGCCCTTGAAGTCTAAAAAAGACGTTGATATCAAATCGACACCCGACCCCTACGCCCAGCGCGAAGCTGAAAAATACGACAATCCCATTGCCAGCCGGGAATGTATTCTGCAACTCATTGAAAAATCAGGCAAGCCATTAGGGCGTAAGGAAATAGCCGAAGCTTTTGCCATTGAAGATGAAATCCAGATGGAGGCGTTGCGCCGCCGCTTACGCGCCATGGAACGTGACGGGCAGTTGCTGTTCAACCGTGGGCAGCGTTATTGTTTGGTCAATAACAAGGACTTGATTGTCGGGCGCATTATTGGCCATGCCGATGGTTTTGGTTTTGTCCGGCCGGATGACGGCTCAGACGATTTGTTCCTCTCGCCCCGCGAAATGAACCCGCTGCTGCACAATGACCGCGCCATGGTGCGTGTGGTCGGCATTGATAAAAAAGGCCGCCGCGAAGGGGCGGTGGTGGAAATTCTGGAGCGCAACACCCATCAGGTGGTCGGTCGGTTATATAAGGAAGATGGCTTCACCTATGTCATCCCCGATAATAAAAACATTTCGCAAACTATCCTGTTGCAAAAAGATGGCATTGGCGGCGCCCAGCAAGGGCAAATAGTGATTGCTGAAATTGTTGAGCAACCGTCCAAATTACGCCAACCGATAGGCCGTATTATAGAAGTCTTGGGCGACCATCTTGCCCCCGGCATGGAAATTGAGATGGCCATACGCTCGCATGAGTTGCCTTATCAATGGCCAGAAGCCGTGCAAGAAGAAATTAAGCCGCTCACCCCTGAAGTGCCGGAAGCGGCTAAAGCCGGTCGCGTGGATTTACGCGATACGCCCTTTGTGACTATCGACGGTGAAGATGCCCGCGATTTTGACGATGCCGTGTACGCAAAAAAAACTCCCAGCGGCTGGAAATTGCTGGTGGCGATAGCGGATGTTTCGCATTATGTGCAAATTGGCACGGGCTTGGATGCCGAAGCCAAAAACCGCAGCACGTCGGTGTATTTTCCCGAAAACGTCATCCCGATGTTGCCGGAGGTGTTGTCTAACGGCTTGTGTTCGTTAAATCCCCATGTTGACCGTTTGTGCATGGTTTGCGAAATGCTGATTGACCATGACGGCAATGTGACCCGCGCCAAATTTATGGAAGCGGTGATGAACTCCCATGCCCGCCTGACCTACACCGAAGTGGCCAAAATGTTGGTGGATGGCGATACTGCCTTACAGGCACAATACCAGCCGCTATTGAAACATTTGCAAGAACTATACGCATTGTACCAAGTGTTGCGGATGAAGCGCGAACAACGCGGGGCCATGGATTTTGACACCCAAGAGACACGTATCCTTTTTGGCGACAACCGCAAAATCAGCAAAATAGTCCCGGTCACCCGTAATGATGCCCATAAGCTGATTGAGGAATGCATGATCACCGCCAACAGCGTGGCGGCAAAGTTCCTGAACGGAAAAAAAATGCCCAAGCTGTTGCGTATCCACGAAGGCCCCAGTTCCGACAAATTGTTTGCACTAAAAACCTTTTTGGGCGAACTAGGCTTAACAATGGGCGGCGAAGCCAAGCCGGCCCCGTTGGATTACATGCATTTGGTCAATAGCATTAAAGGCCGCCCCGATGCCCACTTGATCCAAACGGTATTGCTGCGCTCTTTATCGCAAGCGGTCTACAGCCCTGAGCTAAAAGGCCATTTCGGCTTGGCGCTGGAAGCCTATGCGCATTTCACCTCGCCTATCCGCCGCTATCCTGATTTGCTGGTGCATCGTGCCATCCGCCATTGTTTGCAAGGCAAAAAAGCTGACAGTTTCTATTACGGTGTGCCGGATATGGTGCTGCTGGGCGAGCATTGCTCCGCCAACGAAAGGCGTGCCGACGATGCCACCCGCGATGTGGTCAATTGGCTGAAATGCGAATATATGATGGATAAAATCGGTGAAGAATTCATTGGTGTTATCTCCGCAGTCACCTCGTTTGGATTTTTTGTCGAATTGGCGGAAATTTTTGTCGAAGGCTTGGTGCACATCAGCAACTTGGGCGAAGATTATTTCCATTTTGACCCGACCAGCCACCGCTTGCAAGGCGAACGCACCAACACCACCTACCGCCTAGGCGATAGTGTAAAAATCAGGGTGGTGCGGGTGGATTTGGATGAAAAGAAAATGGATTTTGAGCTGGTGAAAAAAGAAGGGGCTGTTAAAAAAGCCGCTACCGCAGGGGCAGGCACTGCCGCCGCTAAAACGGCCAAAGCCAAGAAGAAAAGGAAAAGAAAGCCAAAAGCTGGTTAATTTTTGTTTGTTTGAATATTGCAGGGAACTGTTATGAAGCTTGATGTAAGCGTCCAAAATTTGGGGCAAATTAGGGAGGCAACTTTTAATATACGCCCCATGACAGTTATTACTGGCCCTAATGGCACAGGCAAGAGTTTTTTTACTAAGACGCTGTATTCAATTTTAAATGTTATCAACAAAAATGTTTATCATGAGTCGATAAAGTATTCTATTCGGCAAATCCAGCTACAGTTAGGGGCAATGGCTTCGTTTGTTGAAAATACCGATACCAATAATTTTTATAACTTATCAAAAATAATGCTTGATATCATTGAATTACAATCAGAATTCAATGATGCTAGCAGTTGGAAAATTAATGATTATCTAGCCTTTGCAAAGTCAAAAAAAACTGCTGTAGAAGAATTACAGGGGTTGTTTAAAAATTTTACAGCTAAATTAAACAACGATAATTTAAAAAGTGGTTTCGAAAAAACTACAACAAGTACAGTGCCTCCTTATCTCAATATTGGCATGACGGATGCTGAGCGATCATTCAAAAGCTATGCTGAAAAAATTGATGAAGAATTTAATAAAATTCTGAACCAAGTTACCAAAACAGAAGAACATTATGCTAAGTTTTTTTCCGACGGCCTTAAAGATGAACTGAAGGATAATTTTCAAATTTCATCATTAAGTGAGTTCATTAGCTTTAACGAAGAAAAAACAACATTCATAGTAGACGAATTATTAAATATTGAGCTATGTAATAATGAGAATATATATATCATATTAGAACCAGTATTTATTGATAGCATCGCGAACCTATCAAGCATTGTGTTTTTTGAATCACCTGCTTATTGGAAAGTCAGGGATGCCCTAAAATCAGCAAAAAATAATAAAAATATTCCTGTAGTAAGGCAGCTCCATAAAAATAATGACCTATTAACAGGCGTACCCAAATATTTTTATGATTTAGATGATGTCTTAAATACCAAAACAAAAACTGAAGGCTCTTTCAAGGCAGCAACTGAGATATTAGAAAAGGCTTTAGATGGTGAGTTTATATTTAAAAATGATAATTTAACATTTAAAGTCAAGAGCGGTCGGGAAATTTCAAAAAACCTCATCTCTTTTGGCATGACCAACTTAGGTATGGTTCAAGCATTACTCAAGCATAACGTCATCACGGAAGGCTCTTTTATCTTCTTCGACGAACCAGAGACTAACTTGCACCCCGATTGGCAAGTCAAATTAATGGAGGTATTGCTGGTTTTGGCCCAAGAAGGGGTGACAGTGATTATTGCCACCCATAGTTCCGACTTAATAAAAGCCTTAGAAGTTAAAATAAAAAAACAACCCATCAAGGTAATGGAAGACTTCCTATCCGTACATTTTGTGGATGTGGGTGGTAAGTTGCTTGAGTTCGATTCAGAAGATAAACTGCAACAATTAATTGAAGCCCGTGAATTATTGAGTTTAGCTTATCAAGAACTGTATTTTAGCGATCTGTAAAATAACATGTTCGAGTCTGACTATTTGAAACTTATCCAACATGCCAAAGGCAAGGATAAAGAAAACGAAAAACCTGATGAATCATTAATGGCTTTTAAGTTGGATGACAGCGATGGCATCGCTAAAGCTGTTGGCTTTCATGCGGCAATGCTCAGTAAAGTCGATTACTTCTTGTCAAACAATCATGTTATTCAGTTAATTGAATTGAGCGATTTGGCAGCAGACATAAAGCAATATAATGATAATATTGAAAAAATACTTAATCATTTAAAGGAAACCCAAAAAAAACAGATCGATAAAAGTCAAGAGAAAGATATTGTTAAGGAAGCTTGGAAAGACAGCAAAACTGAGTTCATGAAAAAATGGCTGGGTTCAATAGCAGTGGTAGAGCGTTTATATCGAAAAAATAACGAGTCTGCTGACACAGACCCAAGCTATGAGTTGTTGATTGTCTGTAAAAACCATACCGACGTAAAAATGCTTGACGGGTTAAAAAACCAACTGATTGGAATGATCGCCAAGGTAAAAATCTGCGATACCAGCACACTGAAAAGCCATCTTATTAAACAAATCTTATGAAATCCTCCAAACTCTACGGCCTGCATTCCGTGCAGGCGGCACTCGACTACTCCCCCAAAAGCATCAACAAAGCTTGGGTGGACAGCCAGCGCCAAGACAAGCGTCTGAGCCAAGCCATTGAAGACCTACTCGACTTGGGCATAGAACCGGAAAAAACCGAGCGCAAAAAACTCGATAAAATGGCCGAAGGCAACAACCATCAAGGCATTATCATCGAAGTGGAGATGCCGGGCGAACTCACCGAAAGTGATTTAAAAACCGCAGTGCAAACCTTGCCAGGCACAGCTTTATTTTTAGTGTTGGATAATGTGCAAGACCCACACAATTTGGGGGCTTGCCTACGCAGTTGCGATGCCACTGGCGTGCACGGCGTGATCATCACCAAAGACAACGCCACCGGTATTACCCCCACCGTGTGCAAAGTCGCCAGTGGCGCAGCAGAAACCGTGCCGGTGTACCAAGTCACCAACCTGTCACGCACCTTGCGTTGGCTAAAAGAACAAGGGATATGGCTATTTGGTGCGGCAGGCGAAGCCGAGCAAACCGTCTACCAAGCCGACTTGACCGTTCCGCTGGCCTTAGTGCTAGGTGCTGAAGACAAAGGGATGCGCCGATTGACCCGCGAACAATGTGATATTTTGGTCAAGCTACCCATGCAAGGGCAAGTCAGCAGCCTAAACGTATCAGTGGCGACTGGGGTGTTGTTGTATGAAGTTTTGCGGCAACGGCTTGGCTAAAGCTGTAGCGTTCCGTGAGCGAAGTCGAAGGGAACGGCAACCAGGCAAAAAAACCGGGTAAATATTGGAATAGTCAATGTGTAAAGGCTTCGACTACGCTCAGCCAGCGTGCATGCTTAGCCAACATGCAGCGCAACATCAGTATTTTCTCTAAAACTTATTGGGTTTAGCACCCTTAATTAAATGGACAAGCATACCTTACAAGCCCAAAAGCTTAGCTGCATCCGCGATGACCGCCTATTGTTCAGCAACTTGGACTTTACCCTACACAAGCATCAAGTGTTATTGCTGGAAGGCAAAAACGGCAGCGGTAAAACCTCGTTGCTACGTATTTTATGCGGTTTCCGTGAACCCGATGCGGGTGTGGTGCATTGGTGTGGCGAGACTATAAATAGCGAACAATACCGTGCCAACGTGGCCTATATTGGCCACTTGGATGGCATCAAAAAAGAATTGACCGTGTTGGAAAACTTACAGTTTGCCTTGGCCTTGGCACAAGCTCCCGCCGATGCGGACACTGTCCAAGCTGCACTGGCGCGGGTGCAATTGGCGGGTTTTGATGACATGCCCGCACAAACACTTTCTGCAGGACAAAGGCGCCGCTTGTTGTTGGCCCGCTTACTGCTTGCCCCTAGCCCGTTATGGATTTTAGATGAACCGTTCACGGCACTGGACAAACAAGGTATTGCCCTAAGCGAACAATTAATGGCAGAACAATGTGACCGGGGCGGCATGATTGTGTTAACCTCGCACCACGATTTAAACCTGCCTAGCACCGATGTGCACCGGATCCGCTTAAGCTGATGTCCATATCCGCCGCTTTTTTTGCCATTATCCGCCGCGACCTGCTACTGGCCTTGCGCCGCCGTTCGGAAATTGCCAACCCGCTATTTTTCTTTGTCCTAGTGATCACCTTGTTCCCGCTGGGAGTAGGCGCAAAGCCACATTTGCTGCAAGCTATAGCCCCCGGCATTATTTGGGTATCCGCGCTATTGGCTGCCATGTTGTCACTCGATAGCCTGTTCCGTTCCGATTTTGATGACGGCTCATTGGAACAGTTGTTGTTAAGCCCGCACCCTCCTTCGCTGCTGGTGCTAGGCAAGGTGTTGGCGCATTGGTTGGTGACTGGCTTGCCGTTATTGCTGATAGCCCCGTTATTGGCAGTGTTGTTAGGGATGCCTAGCCAGTCCTTGGGCGTGCTGTTGTTGACACTATTGCTGGGCACGCCAGTATTAAGTTTGCTCGGTGCCATTGGTGTTGCCCTTACGGTAGGCTTGCGCCGTGGCGGGATGCTGTTATCCTTACTGGTGTTGCCGCTGTATGTGCCAGTGCTTATTTTTGCCAGCAATGCCGTGGAAATGGCCGGTAGCGGCCTGCCCATTGACGCGCAACTCAATATTTTAATGGCTATGTTATGCATGGCGTTAGTGCTGGCACCTTGGCCCACCGTCGCCGCCTTAAAAATGAGCCTTAACTAGGCGTTTTATAAAACTACTTTTCAACCCACCCGAGCAAGGCATTATGGCGCAAAACAAGTTTCTGTCGATTTTCACGCCGGCAAACAAGCAACAACGGCAAGACAACTTTGTTGATTATTGGGAATTTAGCCAACGGCACGGCGGCACATTGTTTGAAGCGGATCAAGACCTGGCCCAAAAACGCGCCAAATTGGACTATTTTAAGGCCAACCCGGTCAGTTTGCGGACTCCCTTGCCTGACACCGATGCTTTTTACCGCAATTATGTTGATTTTGTCGATGACGTGCACTCAATAGACCGCATGACCTTAATGCTGACTAGCATGTATAAGTTTGCCCGCCACGAATGGGTTGGTATAAAAGGTGCTTGGGATGTGGTGCCCGATATGGCCCATTCGCACAGTATTGAAGATAAAATCAGCCGGGTGCATTTGGCGGAAGAATTCTGCCATTGGCGCTTGTTTGATGAAATGTTGCGGACTTGCGGCCTCGACCGCGTCGAATGGCAGCCATTAAGCCCTGCCAAGGAGTGGATTTACAGACAATTCCCCAAAGTGCCCGGCGTATTGATGGATCCGCCCGCTTTTGTCACCGAACTGATGGGCGTGACTTATTACTTTCATTTGCATCAATTATTTGATGACATCCTGCAAGATGAGCCGGAAGTATGCCAGCGTTTGCATGAACTGCTGGATGAAATCACTATTGATGAAATTGCCCATGTAGGGCAACGCCGCAATTTTATAGGCCCCATCGGCATGAAAGCCTCCAAAATGATGGTGCGCCCGTTGTATAAGCTGTTCTTTGCCGACATCCCTGAAGTGGCACTGCTGTTTGACATTGAGCAAATGGTAAAAGACGGCGAAGCTTTTGATTTTAATGAAGTGCCCGATTACATGCTGGCACAAAGCTGGATACCGTCCTACTGCAAAGCTTGATAGGGGTATTTATTCTGCACAAGACTTGATAGGCAACCAACTATCCAATAGGAGACCTTTATGGCAAGTACTGAAAGCCCCGCATTATCAGTAGTGGTGATAGGGCGCAATGAGGGTGACCGATTAGTCAAATGCCTGGAATCGGTTTTGTCAAGCCATAGTGTCAGCGCAGTGCCGCCTGAGATCATTTATGTTGATTCCAACTCCAGCGACGGCAGTCCAGAACGGGCGGCAGCTTTAGGGGTGCGGGTCATTTCTGTGCAACCCCAGCGGCCTTCCGCCGCATTGGGCCGCAACGCAGGCTGGCAGGTGGCGCAAGCGGACACGCTTTTGTTCCTTGATGGTGACACCTTGTTGCACCCTGATTTTATCAGCCACGCGCTAACAGCCTTGCACGACCCGCAGGTCGCTGTGGTGTGGGGGCATCGCCGCGAACTACATCCCGAACAATCGCTGTATAACCGAGTGCTGGACTTGGATTGGGTCTATGCGCCAGGTGAGAGCGAGTTTTGTGGTGGCGACGCATTGGTGCGTAAAGCGGTTTTAGAGCAAGTGGGTGGCTTTAGCGAAGATTTGATTGCCGGGGAAGAACCCGAGTTATGCCAGAGAATCCGTGCGGCGGGCTACAAAATCCTGCATATCGACCAGCCCATGACTAAGCACGATCTGGCTATCACCAGCTGGCAAGCGTATTGGCGGCGAGCGTTCCGTGCTGGTTATGCCTATGCCGAAGTTTCCCAACGCTTGGCAGGCAGTGCTTTCCCGTTATGGCAGTCTGACTGTCGGCGTAACGCCCGCCATAGTGTGGTGCTGGTAGGCATAGCAATTTCTGCTATTGCCGCTGCTGTGTCGCTGCAATCGTTGTTACCGTTGTGTGCTATGTTGGGGTTGTACTTGGGGCTAAGCTTGCGCTCGGCTTTCCGCGCAAAATGGAAGCAAGCTGACCCTTTCACCTTGTTGTTGTACGGTGTCCATAGCCATATCCAGCAAATTCCTATTACTGTCGGCCAGCTCAATTATTGGTGGGACCGCTGGCGGCAACAGCGGCGGTTTTTGATCGAATACAAATGAGGTCACACGGACTTCTGCCGGAACTGGCAAATTCAGCTATAATTAGCGGCATTTTTAACCTTAGGGTGCAGTGTGATGTCAGAAATTAATAAAGTGGTGTTGGCTTATTCCGGCGGCTTGGATACTTCTGTTATCCTCAAATGGTTGCAAGATGTCTATGCTTGCGAAGTGGTCACCTTCACCGCAGATTTAGGCCAAGGCGAAGAAGTCGAACCGGCCCGCAGCAAAGCCCAGGCCATGGGCATTAAAGAGATATATATTGACGACTTACGCGAAGAATTTGCGCGTGATTTCGTGTTTCCTATGTTCCGCGCCAACACCATTTACGAAGGCGAATACCTATTGGGCACCTCCATTGCCCGCCCGCTGATTGCCAAGCGCTTGATTGAAATTGCCAACGAGACGGGTGCGGACGCCATTTCGCATGGTGCCACCGGTAAAGGCAACGACCAAGTGCGCTTTGAGCTGGGCGCTTACGCGCTACGCCCAGATATTCATGTGATCGCCCCGTGGCGGGAATGGGACTTGACCTCGCGGCAAACCTTGTTGGCCTATGCCGAAAAACATGGTATCCCTGTAGAAATGAAAAAAGGCAAAACCTCGCCTTATTCCATGGACGCCAATTTATTGCATATCTCTTATGAAGGCCGAGTGCTGGAAGACCCTTGGGCGGAGCCTGAAGAAGACATGTGGCGCTGGACAGTCTCCCCTGAACATGCGCCAGACCTAGCCACCTATATCGAATTGGATTATCGGCAAGGTGATATTGTGGCGATTGACGGCGTTGCCCACTCGCCCGCCGAAGTGTTGGAAAAACTCAATAAAATCGCCGGTGAAAACGGCGTGGGGCGTTTGGATATTGTCGAGAACCGCTATGTCGGCATGAAGTCACGCGGCTGCTACGAAACCCCCGCTGGCACTGTAATGCTAAAAGCGCATCGGGCAATAGAATCGCTTACACTTGACCGCGAAGTGGCGCATTTGAAAGATGAACTGATGCCGCGTTATGCCTCATTGATTTACAATGGCTACTGGTGGAGTCCAGAACGCCAAATGCTGCAAACGATGATTGATGCATCGCAGCTGAATGTCAACGGCAAAGTCCGGCTGAAACTTTATAAAGGCAATGTCATTGTGGTGGGCCGCCAGTCTGACACCGACAGTTTGTTTGATGAAAGCATCGCCACTTTTGAAGAAGACCAAGGCGCGTACAATCAAAAAGATGCCGAAGGCTTTATTAAGCTCAATGCCTTAAGGTTGCGTATAGCTGCCAAACGTTTGAAATAAATAGTTACTTTTATGGCTGGAAGCAATGCCCGCTAACGTCTGCATTCGCTTCCAGCCAAATCAACCAAAAAAACTTATGCTAAAAAAGCCACTGTCTGGCAAGCAGGGCAAATTGCTATCAAGATTTCTGAGGCGCTGAAGATTGCCAAGCGGCCAATTGTTCAATGCCCGCATACCAGCGCTGGATTTCCAAATAAGGTTCAAGCGGATATTTTGCCATACTGGTCAAATCCAGATACGAACCTACCGAAAAGTCAGCCAAGGTCACACCATCACCCACCAACCAATCACGGCCTTTTAAGTGGTCGTCCAGCACCTTTGCGAAACGATGGAAGCGTTCTTCGCCTTTGGCGATTTCTTGCAAATCCGGCTCGGCTTGTGAGAACACCGGCTTGATAATGTTTTCGAAAATGAAAACGCCACAAGCGCTGCCAAAATGTCCGGTTTGCCAAAACTGCCAGCGGCTGATGTCTGCCCGCACAATAGCGTCGGCAGGGAGCAGGCTGTTGTCTGGCACTTTGCTGCACAGGTATTGCATAATGGCGTTGGACTCCCATAATACAAAATCGCCGTCCACCAAGGTGGGGATCATGTGGTTGGGGTTGATTTGCACAAATTCTGGCTGTAGTTGCTCACGTTTGCTTAAATCAACCGCTTGGAGTTCGCAGTCCAGGCCTAAATGATGTAAGGTGGCAACAACACGACGGGAATTAGGTGAAATTGGGAAATGATAGAGTTTCATAGTAATCTTTAGCTCAAGTTGATGAAGAAGGGCATGTCACTTGCAATTAGCAAGTGATAGGATTGTCACATACTCACTTTTATTTTGCAAGTGACAAAATCAAGAACACGGATAGATGAAAAGCTTGGCTCAAAATTACCGCTCGCAATGCCCTTTATCTGCTGCACTGGAAATGATTGGCGACAAATGGAGCTTGCTGATAATCCGCGATATGTGCATGGGTAAAAGCAGGTACGGCGATTTTCAAAACTCACCAGAGGGCATTCCCAGCAATATCTTGGCAAACCGACTACGGCAATTGGAAGAGAACGGTATCATCAAAAAACAGCCTTATCAAACCAACCCGCTCCGTTATGAATATTTGTTAAGCCCCAAAGGAGCCGACTTGCTGCCTGTGTTGCAACAGCTAGGGCTATGGGCGCACCGCTATGTGTCTGGCTCTATGCCGCCACCGGATGATTTTATGGCGGCAAAACCGGAAGATTTGTTGGCGGGCAAATGAATGATATTTCCCATTTGGCGAAGCTGTTCAGACAGCTGCAGGGCGTCGCCGCTTAATAGCATCTTTCGCGGCATAAAAAAGCCGTAAACCCAACAATACACTGAGCAATACCGCAAACGTGATGGGATTGGTCAGGTCTTTTTTCACCAGCCACCAATAATGCACCACCCCGCCAATGGCACACACATAGGCCAACCGGTGCAATTGCCGCCAACGCTTTCCACCCAAACGGCGAATCATGCCATCGCTGGAGGTGATTGCCAGCGGAAGCATCAACACGAAGGATGGAAAGCCAACAGTGATGTAAGGGCGCTTAATGATGTCCTTGGCAATGCCTTCCCAATCAAAAAACTGATCGACCACCAAGTACATTGAAAAGTGCAGGCAAGCATAAAAAAACGCAAATAAGCCTAACATCCGACGCAGCCGCACCGGCCATTGCCAGCCAGTCAGCCGTCGCAAAGGCGTGATTGCCAATGTTATCATCAGCAAGGTCAGTGTCCAATAACCAGTGCTACGGGTGATTTTTTCAATCGGGTTGGCACCTAAACCATCGCTAAACCCTGCCACGGCAAGATTGCCCAGTGGCACCAAAGCCAATAAAAACACCCCTCTTTTTAGCCATGCCAAGGTTTTATTGTTAAGGTTTTTGAGTGCCATAATCAGAAATTCGCCTTCAAATCCATGCCTGTGTATAATCCCGCCACTTCTTGTTCATAGCCATTGAACATCAGCGTTTTGCGGCGAAAAAACTCGCCGATGCGGCGTTCTTTGGCTTGGCTCCAGCGGGCATGGTCAACAGTGGGGTTAACATTGGAATAAAAACCGTATTCGCTAGGCCCCGCCAGCATCCAACTGGTCACCGGTTGCTGTTCGGTAAAGCGGATGCTGACAATGGATTTTGCGCTCTTAAAGCCGTATTTCCACGGCACGACCACCCGGATAGGTGCGCCGTTCTGGTTAGGCAATAATTCGCCGTACAAGCCAAAGGTGAGCAGGGTAAGGGGATGCATTGCCTCATCGATTCTAAGCCCTTCCCGATAAGGCCATGCCAACACCGCTGTCTGTTGTCCGGGCATTTGCGAGGGGTCGTTCAGGCTGATAAATTCCACAAACTTGGCTTTGCTGGTAGGCTCCACTTGCTTGATCAGCTCCGCCAAAGAAAATCCTAACCACGGTACGACCATCGACCACGCTTCGACGCAGCGTAACCGATAAACACGTTCTTCAATAGCCGCTATTTTCATTAGCGTATCCAGGTCAAACACCTGTGGCTTTTTTACTTCGCCTTCCACAGTGACAGTCCACGGCCTGGTTTTTAAGCCACCGGCATTTTTTGCCGGATCGTCTTTACCGGTGCCAAATTCGTAAAAATTATTGTAACTGGTCACGTCTTTGAATGGTGTCAACTCCTCCGGCACGGTATAGGCAGGGTTTTTAACCCCCGCCAATTTATTGTCACCAGCCCAAACTGAGGGCGGCAACAACGCGGCCAGTGACGCACCAGCAGCAATTTGCATAAAGCGGCGGCGTTCATTGAACAATGGGCGGGGTGTTATTTCTGAAGCGGGGATAGGGGTGGGTTTGTAGACAGGCATAGGCAAGTTCCGCAAATGGATAAGGTGTCTTGTTATATCATTAGTTGGTGCTTGCCGCTATTTTTTAAGTTAATCAGGCAAAATCATTAAAGCACGGGTTGAATATAAGAAGCGCTGTAACATCATCAATTAATACACAACAACGATCAGGCAGCCGGTTTCTGTCTGTAGGTCGGGTTTACCCCGAGGGCATAAAACGCCAGCGTAAAACCCGACTATTTCGGTTAATTATCCGTGACCGCACCCGTCGAAGCCGAACTGACCAGCTTGGCATATTTTGCCAGCACACCACGGGTATAACGCGGTGCAGGCTGATGCCATTTTTCCAGTCTACGCGCCATTTCATGCTCGTTGATCATTAGCTGCAATTCATTATTTTCGGCATCTATAGCAATCGTATCACCATTTTTTACAATGGCTAACGGCCCGCCGACAAAAGCTTCTGGTGTGATATGCCCCACCACAAAGCCATGAGTACCCCCAGAAAAACGGCCATCCGTGATAAGTGCAACCTCTTTGCCCAAGCCTTTGCCCATAATGGCGGAGGTGGGTGACAGCATTTCACGCATCCCCGGGCCGCCTTTAGGGCCTTCGTAGCGGATGACGATCACATCACCCTTAACAATATCGCCGTTTAAAATGCTTTGCAAGGCAGCTTCTTCGGCATCAAACACCTTTGCTATGCCGGTAAAGTGCAGCCCTTCTTTGCCGGTGATTTTTGCCACCGCGCCATTAGGGGCAAGATTGCCATATAACACCACCAAGTGACTATCTTTTTTGATAGGGTTGTTCAGCTCGTGAATCATATCCTGACCGTCAGGGTAGGGGGCTACCTCGGCGAGGTTCTCCGCCAAGGTCTTGCCGGTCACAGTCAAGCAGTCGCCATGCAACAGCCCCGCTTGCAGCAGAGTTTTCATTAACGGTTGGATACCGCCAATCTCGACCAGTTCCGCCATGGAATAACGGCCGCTGGGCTTCAAATCAGCCAGCATCGGCACACCTTTGCCAATACGGGTAAAATCGTCCAAGCTGATGTCCACTTTTGCCGCGTGGGCCATTGCTAAAATGTGCAGCACCGCATTAGTTGAGCCGCCTAAGGCAATAATCACCGTGATGGCATTTTCAAACGCGGCTTTGGTCATGATATCGCTGGGTTTGATGTCCTTTTTCAGCAATTCCAACACTGCCGCACCGGCGCGTTCACAGTCCAAGTGCTTATCTTGCGAAATGGCCGCTTGTGCGGAACTGTTCGGCAAGCTCATGCCCATTGCCTCTATCGCAGACGCCATGGTGTTGGCAGTGTACATGCCGCCGCATGAACCTGCCCCTGGGATGGCCTTGGCTTCAATTTCGGCAAGTTCGGCATCGTCAATTTGCTGGTTGGCGCGGGCACCAACCGCCTCGAACACAGAAATAACATCAAGTTTTTTGTCTTTATGGCAACCGGACAGAATAGTGCCGCCGTAGACAAAAATAGCCGGACGGTTTAGCCGTGAAATGGCAATCATGCAGCCGGGCATGTTCTTGTCACAGCCGCCAATGGCTACCAAGCCATCAAAGCCTTGGCAACCGACCACGGTTTCTATCGAATCGGCAATCACTTCACGCGACACCAGCGAGTATTTCATGCCTTCGGTACCCATAGAAATGCCGTCAGAAATGGTGATGGTATTGAAGATCACCGCTTTGCCGTTGGCCTTGTCAACACCAGCGGCGGCATCGTCCGCCAGCTTGTTGATATGCATGTTGCAGGGTGTGACCATACTCCACGTTGAAGCAATGCCGATTTGCGGTTTTTTAAAATCCTCATTGCTAAAGCCGACGGCGTGCAACATGGCGCGGCTGGGTGCGCGTTCCATGCCATCAACGACTAAGGAGGAAAAAGAGCGGCTGTTGGCCGGAGTGGCGTTATCGCCTGAATGGGACATGGGAAGATTCCTTTTGAATTTAGAATAGGTGGAATAATAATCGGTTATAAACTATTGCTATTAAGGGGTCTTAAAAAGTGCCCCAGTTATTTTTGCGTCGCCATCCCAGCTTAGGCAAAATGAACCCTAAAATTACCCCCACCAAAGCCAGCAGCCCGCCATACAAAAACCAATCCTGATTGGAGGTGTCTTTAAGCGCTTGGTTTTCTAGTTTTAGTTGTTCCAAGTCCCGCTCGACGTTGACCACGCGTTCTTGCAATTCGTCACGTTCATTTTTGATTTGCATGGCATTGGTGGTGGTTTTTTTCAACTCAGCCAATTCGCGGCTGAGTTGGTCACGCTCATCGGACAGTGCTTGTTCCAGCGATGTGCCGGGGGTCAATTTTTCGCGCAACACGATCAACTCGCCTTTGAGCCGTTCGTTTTCAGACTCCAACGCCCGTAAGCTACGGTTAGTGTCACCAATTTTATCGCGGGCGGGCGGTTCTTTTATGGTGTTGCGGGTCAGAATATAGCCTTCTTGTCCGTTGCTGAGGCGCACGAACGAGAAGCCTGTGTTGGGGTTTTCGCTGATGACAACCAAAGGCGTGCCGGTAGGCAACAACTTGATCACTTTGGAATCATTGTTATCTTGGCTACGGAGCGACAAATTGAGGTTGTCCGTGACATAAACCGTTTTGGCTTGGGCGGTGCCGCAACTCATCACGGCTAATACAAATAAGGTGCTATAAAGTCTTTTCACTGGAATCCTGGCGATAGAATGGGGCAGCCTTGATTTTACCGCTAATTTTTACAGAGTAGAAACTCCAGTAAGGCTTTTTGTGCATGAAGGCGATTTTCTGCTTCCTGAAAGACCACGCTTTGCGGGCCATCTATCACTTCGGCGCTGACTTCTTCGCCGCGATGGGCGGGCAAACAATGCATAAACAAGGCATCCGTCTTTGCCCTTGACATAACCTCCGCATTGACCTGATAGTCTTTGAACGCTATGGCCCGTTGCTGCTGCTCTTGCTCTTGCCCCATGCTGGCCCACACATCAGTCACCACCAAATCCGCACCCGCCGCCGCCGCCGGGGCGTTGTCAAAACACCGGACATGTGCGCCTGCCGCCGCCACAATGGCGGCCTGTGGGGCATAGCCTTCAGGGCTGGCAATATGCAAGGTAAAATCAAATGCGCAGGCGGCATGGACATAAGAATGGCACATATTGTTGCCGTCTCCAATCCAAGCGACCGTTTTGCCACGGATATCCCCACGCACTTCAAAATAAGTCTGCATATCCGCCAACAGTTGGCAAGGGTGTTCCTGATCGGTCAAGCCGTTAATGACCGGCACGCTGGAATGTTCGGCAAAAGTCACCACCGTTTCATGTTTGTCGGTGCGCAACATAATGCCATCCACCATGCTGGAGATAACCTTGGCACTGTCATGCAGAGGCTCGCCGCGCCCCAGTTGAGTGTCGCGGGGTGATAAAAATAAAGCGCTACCGCCAAAATGCGCCATGCCCGCTTCAAAGGATATACGGGTGCGGGTGGATGACTTTTCAAAAATCATCGCCAGTAGTTGGCCTTTCAGAGGCTGGTAATTAATGTCACGATGCTGTTTTAAGGCAATGGCACGGGCAATCAGACCGCGCAGCTCGTCGCCGCTGAAATCAAGTAGGCTTACAAAATGTCTAGGATTTTTCATGTTGCTGCTCGGTGTAAACTTGAATTAGCTCTGCTAAGGTATCGACAATTTGCACGACCTGTTGATCGTCAATAATTAATGGTGGTAACAAACGGATGGTCCGCTCATTGGTGACATTGATTAACAAAAACTTTGCTAAGGCGAGTGCGACCAACGCGGCGCATGGCTTATCCAATTCTATGCCAATCATCATGCCTTTATGGCGGATAGCCAGTACATGCGGATTGTCTTGTAGTCGTCCCGTCAATCCGGCCAATAGCGCTTGTCCTTGCTGGCGCGCGGCGGCTATCAAATTATTGGCATCCAAGGCCGCCAAAACCGCTAACGCCGCGCTACAAGCCAAGGGATTGCCGCCAAAAGTGGAGCCGTGGTTGCCTGCCGTCAAAATGCCCGCCGCTGTGCCACGCGCCAAGCACGCGCCTATGGGCATCCCATTGCCCAATGCTTTGGCCAAGGTGCACACGTCCGGCACAATGCCATTGTGCTGATAAGCCAAAAATTGCCCGGTGCGGCCTATGCCGGTTTGGATTTCATCCATCATCATCAGCAATTGGTGCTGGTCACACAAGGCACGGATACGGTTAAGGTAATCGGCTGCAGGTACATTAACGCCGCCTTCACCTTGCACCGCCTCAACCAGCACTGCGACAATTTGTGGGTTGGCGGCAAGCGCCTGTTCAATGGCGGGGATGTCGTCATAAGGCACTTGCACAAACCCCTCGACCAGAGGCGCGAAGCCTTCCTTAACTTTGCTGTTGCCAGTTGCGCTGAGTGTCGCCAATGTCCTGCCGTGAAAACTATTGCCCATGACGATGACGGTAGGTGTGGCAATGCCTCGTCCGTGACCGTATTTACGGGCTATTTTAAGGGCCGCTTCATTGGCTTCCGCACCGGAATTGCAAAAAAACACATTGTCCATACCGCTGCGGGCTATCAGCTGGTCGCTCAATTGTTCCTGTAAAGGGATACGGTAAATATTGGAAGTATGCAGCAATTTTTGGCTTTGTCCGCACAGTGCCTGATGCACGGCAGGGTGGGCATGGCCTAGGTTGCACACGGCAATGCCGGATAACGCATCCAGATAGCGGTTACCGTCCTCGTCCCATAGCCAGGCCCCTTCACCGTGCGTAAAAGCTACCGGTAAGCGTTGGTAAGTTGGCATCACATGGCTTGTCATAAATCCCCGCACATAGCACAGCAAATTAAAACCACCGCCAAGTTTCGGCGGACTATAAAAAAAAGCGTCGATTATAAGATTCAAAGCTCAAGCAAGCAAGCTGCAATCATAATATTTACTTTTTTAAATACGCTAAAATTGCTAGAATCTATGCTGTTTTTGGTTAATTTAGAGTGGTGCTAAGATGGATGTAATTGCAAGAATAAAAGACCAGCTGGACAACAATAAGGTGGTTTTATATATGAAGGGCACACCGGATTTTCCGCAATGCGGCTTTTCCAACCAAGCCATTCAGGTATTGGAGGCTTGTCAAGCGGACTATATGGCGGTCAATATTTTTGAAGACCCAGAATTGCGCGATGCGCTAAAGGATTATTCCAGCTGGCCGACTTACCCGCAATTGTATATCAAAGGCGAGCTGGTGGGCGGTTGCGACATCATGATTGATTTGTATAAAAAAGGCGAACTGGCAAACATGCTGGTCACTGCCTGATGGACAGGGCGGTAAAACCCAAATAGGTTTTGCCGCCCCGTCTCAAGATAATTAAGCTTGGCTGGCGGGCATTGTGGATTGCCCGTATAAACGTCAACAGCCCTTGGCCTTTTGGGTTATCATAAATCATTTTAGCCTTTGGGTAATAGAAATTCCGGATGGGCCACCAGTGCCATATGCCGGTTTTCCTTGCAATCCCCCCTATTTTCCACGCCAGAAAATTTTGTCACCCTAGGATCATTTGCCATGCGCTTACCTGACTCAGAGCTTGCCAAAACGGTACGCTTGTGCCGTCACTCGTTCCAATCAGCTGCCGTTTTTAGCCTGTTCATCAATCTGCTGATGCTATTGCCATCGATCTATATGATGCAGGTGTACGATAGGGTGTTAGGCAGCAACAGCACCTCCACACTACTGATGCTGACCTTGTTGGCAGTGGCGTTGTTTGCCATGCTAGGGGCCTTGGAATGGGTGCGTTCGCAGATTTTGATACGCGTCAGCACCCGCTTTGATTTATTGCTGAACGAACGCCTGTACCGGGTATTGTTCCGGCAAGCTCTGATGAGCGGCGGCAAGAGCAGCACCCAGCCTTTAAGCGACCTGCTGGTGTTGCGGCAATTTTTGAGTGGCAATGGCTTGTTTGCGTTTTTTGACGCGCCCTGGCTACCGGTGTATGTCGGTTTGCTGTTCTTGTTTCACCCCAGCTTTGGCGTAGTGGCCATTTTTTCTGCCGTTGTGTTGATTTTACTGGCAATTTGGAACGAACAGGCCACCCATGATGACTTGGAGCAAGCCAACAAGGTATCGGTGGAAAATGGCAACATCACCGCCCGTAATTTACGCAACGCCGAAGTGGTGCACGCATTGGGCATGTTGCCGGACTTGCTGGCCCGTTGGCAAGACAAGCAAAAAAAGCTGATCATGCTGCAATCGGTCGCCAGTGAAAAAGCCGGGTTGATTGCCGCTTTGTCAAAGACCTATCGCCTGACGGTACAATCGCTAATATTAGGCTTGGGCGCGTGGCTGGCGATAGATAAAGAAATCAGCCCCGGCCTGATGATCGGTGGCTCGATTTTATTGGGCCGTGCGCTGGCCCCTATTGATATTATGATTGGCAGTTGGAAGCAATTTTTGTCAGCCCGTACCGCTTATGAACGCTTGAACACCTTGCTGGGCCAATTTCCCGCTGAAGCCGAACGTATGCCCTTGCCATTGCCAAAAGGTACGTTCACCGCCGAGCAAGCGGTGATTGTGCCGCCCGGATCGAAGTCCGCCGTCATCAAAGGCGTGAATTTCACCATCGAAGCAGGCACCTTTGTGGCATTGATTGGTGCCAGCGCATCAGGCAAATCAACCTTGGCGCGGGCATTATTGGGGATTTGGCCGACCGCCAACGGCGTTATCCGCTTGGATGGCGCCGATGTGGCGCAACTGGATCGTAGCCTGTTAGGGTCATGCGTAGGCTATTTGCCACAAGATATAGAGCTGTTCGATGGCAGTATTGCCGACAACATCGCCCGTTTTGGCGAATTGGACAGCAACAAAGTGGTGGCTGCTGCGCAAGCGGCGGGAGTCCATGAAATGATCCTGCAACTGCCCAAAGGTTATGACACCGAAATAGGTGGCACTGGCGGCTTGCTGTCCGCCGGTCAACGCCAGCGGGTCGGTTTGGCACGGGCCTTATATGGCGATCCGGTATTGGTGGTGCTGGACGAACCCAACTCCAATCTGGATGACCTTGGCGAACAAGCCTTGGCGCGGGCTTTAGTGGCCTTAAAAGTGCGCGGTTGCACCATCATTGTCATTACCCATCGGGTGGGCATTTTAGGCATGGTCGACCGCATCATGGTGCTGAGCGAAGGCCTGTTGGTATTGGACGGGCCTCGCGATGAGGTACTGGCAAAATTCAACCAAAATAAACAGCAGCAACAACAATCGTCCTTAGCGGGCAACGTTATGGCAAAGGGAGCTTGACCATGAGCCTATTCTCATCAAAAACGCCCCCTCCCGCCTTGGACATCAACGACTACGCCGATGACCGTGCCATAAGCCGCTTTGGTTACCTGCTGATTATCATCGTGTTTGGCTTCTTTGGCGCATGGTCGGTGCTGGCACCGCTTAGCAGCGCCACCCTGGCCCCCGGCACCGTCACAGTGGAAGGCTACCGGAAAACCGTGCAACATTTGGAAGGTGGCATTGTCAAATCGATTCTGGTGCGTGATGGCGACACCGTCAGTAAAGGCCAAACACTGTTGGAGCTGGAGGACACCTCCTCTCGCGCCCAACTGGAAACTATGCGCGGACAGCTGTATTCGGCCTTGGCGCGGGAAGCCCGGCTGGTGGCCGAGCGCGACGGCAAAACCAAAGTGGTTTATCCCGAACAGCTCAAGCAAGCCGCTGCGGATGACCGGGTACAAGAACTGATGCGAGTGCAAGACCAGTCTTTCGCCGTGCGGCAACGCTCACGCAATGGCGAAATTGGCATACTGACCGAACAGCGCCGTCAGCTTGCCGCCCGGATTGCTGGCATCCGTGCACAAAAAAATAGCCGTAACAACTTAGTGGCATCGCTCAACCAAGAGCTGGTTGATTTCCGTGCCATGCTCAAAGAAGGCTATATTGAAAAGCAAAAAGTCACCGAACTGGAACGCCGCTTGGCGGAAGCCGAAGGGGACGAAGGGGACTTCTCCGCCAACCTCGCCACCGCCCAAACTCAAATCAGCGAAGTGGATTTAAAAATCCTGCAAATTGAAAAAGAATTCCAACGCGATGTGATCGATGAACTGGGCAAAGTGCAAGCGGAGCTGTCTGAGTTGCGCGAAAAAACCGAATGGCTGACCGATACGGCGGCCCGCACCACCATTAAGGCTCCGGAAGCTGGCATGGTGATGGGCTTGACGGTGCATAACTTAGGCGCGGTGATCCCGCCGGGCGGGCATTTGCTGGACATCGTGCCGCAGCAAGAAAAACTTATCGTGGAAGCGCAGGTGTCGCCGCTGGACATTGACCGGGTGCATATCGGGCAAGCCACAGAAATCCGCTTCAGCTCGTTCAAAAGTGCCAAAACACCAAAAATAAGCGGTCATTTGGTTGCCTTGTCCGCCGACCGGCTGACCGACGACAAAAACCAAAACAGCTATTATTTGGCCAGGGTGGAGGTGGACAGCGAAGGCTTGCAGGACTTGCAAAGCAAAGGCATGACCTTAGTGCCTGGTATGCCCGCCGAAGTGCTGGTGAACACCGGCGACCGCACCTTTTTCCAATACCTGATGAAACCGCTGACTAATATTTTCGCCCGCTCTTTAATCGAGGACTGATGATGCGCCGATTATGTTTATTATGGGCAGGATTGTCATTAAGCTTGCCTGCTGCGGCAGGTGATGATCTGCTGAGTTTATATGACCGCGCCCTACAAGCTTCGCCGGCCTTGCTGGGCAGCCAATCCACTGTCGACATGCTCAAAGCACAGGAAGACCAACGGGGAGCGGCATTACGGCCACAAATCAGCATTAGCGGCAACTATTCGTTCAACTACTTTCATAGCAATCCCGTATCAGGCAATCCGCGATCAGAAACCGCCTCCACCTATCCCGGCACCCGGGCCAGCATCAATTTGCAACAACCGCTATTCGATTTGCAAGCGTATTTGCTGATGAAAAGCCAGCAGGCAAAAACCTCGCAAAGCGAGGAAGATTTGTTGGCGGCCCACCAAAAGCTGATAGCGGATTTGATAGACCGTTATGTCGATGCCTTGGAAGCCAGCGACAAAAGCACCATTCTGGCCACCGAGCTGCAATCCACTGAACAGCAACTGGCACGGGTCAAAGCCATGCAAGCACGGCAAATGGCCCTGATAACCGACCTGTACGAGCTGGAATCGCGTACCGAAACCTTACGCACCCAATTGATAGATAACGACAACAATGCCCGTATTGCGCTTGAAAAGCTGCGCGAACTGACTGGTGATGCAGTGACCGAACTCCAGCCAGTGCGCTTGGATATTGCCCAACCGCCGCCAGAAGGCAGTATTGACGCATGGACGCAACAGGCTGGACAGCTTAACCCTGAGCTGCAATCGCTGAAACATGCGGTGGAATCGGCGCGGCTCAGCATCAATGCCTATCGTGCTGGCTACCTGCCCCGCTTGGAACTGCAAGTCAGCGAAAGCTACAGCAACACTATCTATAACAACCGCCAGACTTCGCCTTATGATGTCACCACCGCCGGTGTGCAAGCCACCGTGCCGGTTTATGACGGCAGCAACACCGATGCCAAGATCAGGGAAGCCAGTGCCCGTAAAAAATTGGCTGAAAGCCAAATGGAACAAAAGCTGCGTGAGCTGGAAAAGCAAACCCGTGCGGCCTATTTGGATATGCAAACTTCTCCCGCCCGCAGCACAGCCACTGACCGCCAGCTAGCGGCAAGGGAAAAATCACGGCTGGCCATGGAAAAAGGCTATAGCTTAGGGGCAGTCACCATTGTTGACTTGCTCAATGCCGAAAAGCAGCTGTCTTCCGCCAAACTGGAACAGCGCCAAGCCCGCTACCGCTATTTTAAAGCCCGCAGCCTATTGTATTTTCAAACCGGAAAGCTGATAGGCCCCGAATTGACAAAATTTAACGACTGGTTGGTGTTGCGCGACAACAAGCCTTAGACTGTTTTGTAGGGGCAGGTGTCATGCCTACGGCAATCCCTGGGCAACCCACAGCAGATAACATCAGATAGTAGCAATTGTTTGCATAGAAAGAACATTTAATCCGCTGTTGGCAACCACAAAGGTGGCTTTCATGCCCTTGAGCAGGGGTATCTAGTAGGGGTCGACAATGGTCAGGGCGGTGATGGCGCGTTCGGGCGGGTATTCCAGCAAGGCATTTAAAAAAACTATCAGAATGTCCGTGCTGTCCTCGCTGCCAAACAATTTTTTAAAGGCGAAGTCGGTCTTGACATCCAGAAAACGCATGGAGCCGATCATATCCCTGACCGAATCGGCGAACGGCTGACCCGTGTAGCCGCCATCCACCAGGCCCGTGACCACGGCCAACAGGCTGTCCTTAAATCAACCGTCCGCTGTTAAAAATTGGCGTAACACTAATTTATGGCTTAAAACTGGGCAACCATAACATTGTGCGCGGCTTTGACTTTGATGATCGAGGCTAAAGACCCCCTTTTGCAAAAAACATAGTGTCGCCAAGCCCCGTTTTACGGTATAAGCTATTTAGTCAATTAACCGCTGAATCATTGGAGAAAACCATGCAATTGATTGTCAATTATCCTGAGCAACTACCCGATGCCCTTCAACAATCGCAGTCCCAATTTGAGCATGAGGCGAAAATGGCGATGGCAGTGAAACTATATGAAATGAATCGGATATCCAGTGGTATGGCGGCAACGTTGGTGGGCTTGGAACGTGTGGAATTCTTGCTGGCTTTATACCGCTATGGTGTATCCGTCATTAACCTGACTGAAACTGATTTACGGGCGGATTTAAGCAATGCCTGAAACCAAAGAAGTTGTTATCAACACGACACCGATTTTGTCACTGGTAGCAGCAACCGGTTTGCTGGATATGTTGCCACTGTTGTACAGTCGGGTTTGGCTGCCTTGGGAGGTTTGCCAAGAAATCCATGCGGGAGGTGCCAATGGATTTGCCGTTACTGAATTCCAAACAATGGATTGGCTACACAAACAATCTCTGCCGGTCAATATTTCGCCTTTATTACAAAATTCACTGGATGCCGGTTAAGCGGCGGTCATTCAATTGGCTCTATTGCAAAATATCTCTTTGGTGGCAATTGATGAAAATGTCGGCCGACGCTATGCACGCTTATCAGGGCTTGCCGTGACGGGCTCAATAGGTATCCTATTGAAAGCCAAAATATTGGGTTATCCAGTGACCATCGCCGATGCTATACAGCGGATGCGGCGACGTGGGATTTGGCTAAGCAATCAGGTTGTTGAATTTGCAATGCGCGAGGCTGGCGAATAACGATTGCAATTTAACAACACAATAAGCTATTTTAAATGTGGAACTGCTGCCGCTACTGCCAAATTACAGACGTAAAGACAAAAAACCCGTATCATTAACACTCTTTACCCCATGCCGCACCCCTACCCGTACCAACTGGCGTATGGTGGCATGATCCCCTTTTTATCGTATGGGCTTGTTAGCCCGACAGCACTCATAAAAAATACCTAATATAAACATGCCATTTTCTTCTTTAGGGTTATCAGACCCCTTATTACGCGCCATAGCCGATGCTGGTTACAGCACACCCTCGCCCATCCAGCAACAAGCCATCCCCGCCGTGCTGCAAGGCCATGACCTACTGGCTGCCGCACAAACCGGCACCGGCAAAACCGCTGGCTTCACCTTGCCCTTGCTGCACCGCTTGTCGCAACATTCATTCAGCCACAACCGCCCGGTGCGGGTGCTGATTTTGACCCCCACCCGCGAATTGGCAGCCCAAGTCGGCGAATCCGTCAACAAATACGGCGCCCATATAATCCCCCGCTTAAAAACCGAAGTGGTTTTTGGCGGCGTAAAAATCAACCCGCAAATGCAACGCTTACGCGGTGGTGTCGATGTGCTGGTGGCAACACCCGGGCGGTTGCTGGATTTAATTAGCCAAAATGCAGTCAAACTGGACAAAGTGGAAACACTGGTGCTGGACGAAGCCGACCGCATGTTAGACATGGGTTTTATTCGCGACATCCGCAAAATCATCGCACAACTGCCCAAAAAACGCCAAAATCTGCTGTTTTCAGCCACCTTTTCCGAAGATATCCGCAAACTGACCACCGGCTTGCTGGTCAATCCTGTCAAAATTGAAGTGGCAGCACGCAACACCGCTGCTGAAACCGTGGAACAAATCGCCTATCTATGCAACAAAGCCAATAAAACCGAATTGCTGGCCCACCTGATAAAATCCGGCGATTGGCAACAAGTATTGGTGTTCACCAGCACCAAACACGGCGCCAACCGCCTGACCGAAAAACTCAACAAAGTTGACATCAAAGCCGCCGCCATTCATGGCAATAAAAGCCAAGGCGCACGTACCAGCGCATTGGCGGGTTTTAAGGCCGGAGAAATACGCGCCTTGGTGGCCACCGACGTGGCGGCCCGCGGTATCGACATAGCCCTGCTGCCGCATGTAGTCAATTTTGAATTGCCACGCTCCCCCGCCGATTATGTGCACCGCATTGGCCGTACCGGACGCGCAGGCGAACAAGGTCAAGCCGTATCACTGGTGTCCCATGATGAAGTGGGCGACTTAAGACAGGTCGAAAAATTGATGGGTTCAGCCATCAAACGTGACCAAGTGGCAGGCTTTGAAGCCGCCCTAGTGGCCCCGCCTATGCCGCCAGAACCACCCAGGCCACCCAGACAACCCCGCTATGCCAAACCAACCGGCAAACCCGCCGCCGCAACCAACCATGCCCGCCGCAACCCCAGGCCAAAACCCGCCGCTTAACGCTCCCGCCCTAGCACAGCTGACCCAAAGTATCAAACAATGGGGCGACGAACTAGGCTTTCAGCAAACCGGCATTGCCGGAATTGCCTTGCAAGAGGCCGAAGGTCACTTGCAAGCTTGGTTGGCAAAAGGCTTTCATGGCGAAATGGACTACATGCAGCGCCATGGCAGCAAGCGTAGCCGGCCCGAGCAATTGCAGCCCGGCACACACAGCATCATTTCCGTGCGAATGGACTACCTAGCCGAGCCAGCCAACATCAGCCGCGCCGTACTGGATGACCCTACAGCCGCTTATATCTCCCGCTACGCATTAGGCCGTGATTACCACAAACTAATGCGTAACCGCCTGCAAAAGCTGGCCGACAAAATCCAAACAGCCATAGGCGAATATAACTACCGTGCCTTTGTCGATAGCGCGCCGGTGTTAGAAAAAGCCATTGCCGAACAGGCCGGATTAGGCTGGATAGGCAAACACTCCAACTTAATCAACCGCACCGCCGGTTCATGGTTTTTTTTGGGCGAAATCTATACCGATTTGCCCTTGCCCAGCGACAGCCCTACCGCCAACCATTGCGGTGCCTGCAACGCCTGCTTGGAAATCTGCCCCACTCAAGCTATTGTTGCCCCTTATCAGGTCGATGCCCGGCGCTGCGTGTCCTATCTCACCATAGAACTACACGGTAGCATTCCTGTAGCACTGCGCCCCTTGCTGGGCAACCGCATCTATGGCTGCGATGATTGTCAACTGGTTTGCCCGTGGAACCGCTTTGCCAAGCTCAGCGGAGAGGGCGATTTTAAGCCCCGGCATCAACTCAACACCCAACAGTTGCTCGCTCTCTTTGCTTGGGACGAAGCCACTTTTCTGGTCAAAACCGAAGGTTCGGCGATACGGCGGATTGGCTATCAACGCTGGTTGCGGAATATTGCCGTGGCCTTAGGCAATGCCAAAACCACCCCGCCGGTGATTGCCGCATTAACAATAAGGGCCGGGCAAGGGAATGATTTGCTCAACGAGCATGTCCAATGGGCCTTGGCGCAGCATAAAAATTAGCATTTCCAGAATATTAATTAGCATTTACCGACTAATTGACTATTTGCCCCGCCTCCCCCTTCTATTTGACACCAAAATAGATTAGCCTTTAAGCATATGAAAGCAATATGCAAAAAATCTAATGGTCAGTATGAAGAGCACAAAAGATACCCTAGTAAACTTGCACCCAAAGCTATTGGCTGACACTTTAATAAGTGGCCTGGCCTGGCCTGTTACCTGTTACCTGTTACCTGTTTTTTTGCTTGACTTCACCCATCTTTTTGGCATCAATAACGCCATACCATAGCCATCTTGCACACGCCAATACTATCTTGACAAACCCCGGCGGCGGAGCGTACCAAAATAACTTGTTGTAAAATTTCCCCACCTATAGCCTTCAACAAATGAACCTACTCATAAAAGCCTACATTACTTGGCTGATCCCTGGGATTTTTGTCGCCTTGCTGTATGCTTTTGCCGCTTATGTGCGGTCTGAAAAGCAAATTGACCAGGTGAATGACAACCGTTACCAATCCTATCAGCTAGCTGAAGAATTGAGCCAATCTTCTGATGCATTGACCCTGATGGCAAGAAGCTATGTCATTACCGGCGATGTACGCTACAAAAATTATTACCAGTCAATCCTGGCTATCCGTAATGGCAGCCAGCCGCGCACGCCCGAGTACCAAAATTTTTACCTCTATGGTTCAGATGACAAAGCATCGCTATCCGCCACTAAAAGCACAGCAACTATACCGTTACTGGCACTGATACAGCAACAGAGGCCTACCGAAGAAGAATTCCATAAACTGGAGCAAGCCAAAGCCAATTCTGATGCCTTGACCGCAATCGAAAAAAAGGCAATGGACTTGATGGAGGACAACAGCCAAGATCAACAGCAAAGGCGCGAACAGGCCATTGCCCTGTTACATGATAACCAGTACCTAAAAGCCAAGGCGGACATCATAAAGCCCATTGGTGACTACATAAAGTCACTCGATTTGCGCACCTCACGTCAGGTGCGGCTTGCCCAGCGCAATGCCGACAATGTCCGGCTAGTGCTTTTAGTAATGGCCATCATTTTTATCATAACGCTCTATCGGGTCAAAACGGAGATGCAATCAAGCCTTAAAGCAGTAGGGCAAGCCAACGAAAAATACAAATCAGCTAACCAAGAGCTTCTACGACAAGCACAAATCACCAACCGTACGCTACAAAAACTAAAGCTGGCAACCGAAATTTCAGGGATGGGCATCTGGATATGGGAACTTGAACAGAACACAGTGCGTTGGGATGATGCCATGTTTGATATCTACGGTGTGGCTGCCGCTAAACGCAATACTGTGGTCCCCTACGATTTTTGGAGTACCCGTGTGCATCCAGAGGACTTACCCCAAACGGAAGCGTTGCTCAATAGCAGTAGACATGATAACAAATACCTAAGAAACCGGTTCCGTATCATTGTGCCCGACGGCGGCATCCGTTTTATTGATTCCGGTTCGGTCATCGAACTTGACGCAAACGGAAGACCTTTGAATATAGCCGGCATCAACAGGGATATTACCGACGAAGTAAGACAACAAGAAAAAATCAGCGCCGCATTGCTAAAGGCAAATGCCGCCAATAAGGCTAAAACGGCTTTTCTGGCCAATATCAGCCATGAACTCCGCACTCCCATGACCGGCGTGCTGGGGATGCTGGATTTGCTGGCAGACACCGCGTTGTCACCCAAGCAGACGAATTGGCTTAACACAGCCCAGGAATCAGGCCAAACACTGCTGGAAATAATAAATGATATTATAGACTTGACTAGGTTAGATGCGGACAAGTTTGAAATCGTGCAGGAAGATTTTAATCTGGTCGATTTGACAGAGGATATTTGCACCCAGTGGGCTAACCGCGCCCATGCCAAAGGACTGGAATTAAATTGTTTGTTGCCGGTCGGCCCGTCACAATGCTGGCAGGGTGATCCAAGGCGTATCCGGCAGGTTCTGAGCAACTTAATCGGCAACGCACTTAAATTTACCGAACAAGGCGAAATTTTTGTCAGTGTCACTCAGACACTTGGGGAAAATGGGCAAGCAGAAGTGCGTTTCGAAGTCCACGATACTGGCATCGGTATTTCCAAACTAACCATCGATACCTTATTCCAGCCTTTTGCCCAAGCGGAGGAGGGGACTTCACGCCGTTTTGGCGGCACCGGTCTGGGCTTGGCGATCAGCAAAAAATTGGTGCGGCTCATGGGCGGAAAAATCGGCGTTGACAGTACCCTCGACATAGGCTCGTGTTTTTGGTTTACGCTGCCGATGACCCAATGTGAATCAGCACAGGCATTGCCGACCGCCAATGAAATGTCCGCTGAGTTATCAGGAAAACGGGCTTTGATAGTTGATGACAACATCACCAGCCGCAACATCTTGGACAGCTATTTGACCAGTTGGGGGCTGCTCGCCGATAACATGGACAATGTAGGCGAGGTGCCGGATCATCTGCAAAGCGCCGCCTTAAACGGTGCGGCTTACGACATAATCTTACTGGCCAGGCAAACGTCAGTGATGCGCAGTGTCGCCTTGGCCCGCTGCCTTGCGCAAATCCCCGCTATAGCAGGCATACCCGTTATTTTGTTGACCACCGAAAACCGCATTGAACCTGCCCAATACCAAGGTACAAGCATTACCCGGCACTTGCTAAAACCGGTGCGGCAACTGCAGCTCTACAATGCGATGAAAAGCGCGTTGCTAGGAGGAGGGGCTGAAGCCAGTCCTAAGCAAGCACAACCAGAGCAACTTCCAAGTTATCAGGGCAAAAAAGTGCTGGTGGTTGAAGATAACAAAATCAACCAAAAAGTCATGGTGGCCAAACTAAACAAATTTGAAATTTTTCCTGATGTGGTGGAGAACGGACAATTGGCCCTGGAAAAATTGGCGCAAAGCTCTTACGATCTAATTTTCATGGATTGCCACATGCCCGTTAAGGATGGCTATACCGCCACCCGTGAACTGCGCTTACTGGAACAACAACAAGGCTTGCCCCGTCATGCCGTGATAGCCTTTACCGCCAATGCCATGAACGGTGAATTCGACAAATGCCTGGAGGCCGGCATGGATGATTACATTAGCAAACCGATACACTCCGAACAATTAATGGCTATACTGGCATATTGGTTAAATTATTCGCCCTTAGCTAGCAATGGAAACACAATTACCCCGATTGCTGATCATCGATGACCAGCCTGACACAATCGCCTTGCTTTTAGCGTACCTTAATGATTTTTCTATCGACATTAGTGTGGCTTCCAATAGCGGGGAGGGTTTTCAAAAAGCCCTCAGCGAAAACCCCGATATTATTTTTTTAGATGTGGTCATGCCCGATTTGGATGGTTTGACGCTTTGCAAACGGCTTAAACTTAACCCGTTAACCGCCGCGATACCGGTGATTTTCTTATCAGGCCGGGTAGAGTTGCATGACAAACTGCTCGGGTTTAATGCCGGTTGTGTCGACTATATCACCAAGCCCTATTCAGAAGCAGAAGTGGTTGCTAGACTCACCGCCCATCTAAGCCATGTCAAACGCTTATCGCCAGCCAATGGCGACCACAATGGGCCAGATATTGCCGACAAAATCATCCCGCAGGCCTTGCAATACCTGAAGGATAATCTTGCCGAACCTCCTAGGGTGATTGCTCTGGCCCACCTGCTGGGCACCAACGAACGCAAACTGACCGATATTTTTCGGGAACAATTAGGCATGACCGTCTATGAATACCAAGCCCAATTACGGATAGATCAGGCTTGCCAGTTGCTGGCGGACATCAACCTGCCCGTCAAACAAGTTGCCATACAGTGCGGATACAAAAATGCCGGTGATTTTAGCCGTGCGTTCCGCCGCCGCATGGGGGTTAGTCCCCTCGACTACCGGTTCAACAAGAGCCAACCAGGCACACCCTAAGGATACCATTATGTCCTCGCTATCAACCATCCCAAAAACCAGGTCATGTCTTAGGCTGATACGTATTGTTATTGTTGTGATAGCAGTAGCGTTCGGTTTTTATATTGCCGCAGAAAACAAGGTAAGGCAGCTTTACCAAAATAGTGTCAGCATATCCCTTCAGGCCAATACCTTACAGCCATCGCCAGAAGCCAAGCAATTGTTGCTAAATGGCACATTGGATGAAGCCCATGCCTACCAAAACAAAGCGGATGCCTTATGTCTGTTGATCATCGCCATGGCCAGCGTATTGTTTTTTTTGCTTAGGCGAATCTTGACCACCATCAACCAAGAAATCAAGGCAAAAGCAGAAAGTGTGCAATTCGCCAAGACCTTGGCCAATGGCGGCGCTTCATTAATTTGGACAGCAAACTTGGAAAAGCTGTGCGATTACTTCAACGAACCGTGGCTGCGTTTTACCGGACGCACCCTGGAACAGGAACTGGGCAATGGCTGGGCGGAAGGCGTGCATCCTGATGATTTTGACCGCTGCTTGGAAATCTATGTGACTAATTTTGAACAGCGCAAGGCCTTTAGCATGGAATACCGGTTACTCCATGCTGATGGCGGCTACCGCTGGATACTCGATGAAGGCAATCCCCGTTACGACGACCGAGGCAATTTTATCGGCTATATCGGCTTCTGTTATGACATCAACGCCCGCAAACAGACGGAAAATGCCCTGCAAGAGAGCGAGAAACAGTTTCGGGAGATCACCGACTCATCACCGCTAGCCCTTTTTATAGTGACTGTGGCCGAGCAACGCATCACTTACATAAACCCGACCACAATCAATCTGTTTGGTTATACAGCCGAGGAACTACAGTGGGCGGACGATTGGTGGGTGCTGGCCTATCCTGATCCCGAGTACCGTCAATGGGTCAAACAGGAATGGGAGCGCAGGGTGACTGTCGCCATAGACACAGGCGGTGTCATTGAGCCGTTGGAGGTGGTAGTGACCTGCAAAGATAGTTCGAGCAAAAATATCTCATGGGGGCTTTCCAATATCGGTGACAGGAATTTAATCTTCGGGCTTGATTTGACCAAGCGCAAGCAAGCCGAAATAGCCTTGCAAAGCAGCGAAAAAAAGTTTCGTGTCATTGCCGATAGCGCACCCATTGCCATTATTGTTTCTGATTCAAGCATGGGTGCAGACCAGCCAGTATTATATCTAAACACCAAGTTCACCGAACTGTTTGGTTACACCCTAGCGGATATTCCATCGATTGACGCATGGTGGACACTGGCCTACCCGGATATAGCAATCAGGCAACAGATTAGGCGGCGCTGGGACAATGCCGTGCATGAGGCCCATCAGAACAATAGCCAGATTGAACCTCAGGATACCGTCGTGATAGGTAAAGATGGCATGAAGCGCTATATAGAATTTCGTTTCGCCTCGGTCGGCGATTTGAATGTGATGATTGGCAGCGACTTTACCGAACGGAGAAGCCAAGAAAAGGAACTGGATAAATATCGCTACCATTTGGAGAAGCTGGTCGAAGAAAAAACCACCGAACTGGTTGCCGCTAAGGAAGCGGCGGAAGCGGCCAATATTGCGAAAAGCAATTTTCTGTCCAACATGAGCCACGAAATACGGACTCCCATGAATGTCATCCTAGGCTTCACTTATCTGCTGGAGCGAGATATCAAAGACCCCGGCCAGCTCGATAAGCTTGACAAAATAGGCAGCTCAACCAAGCATTTGCTGAGCATTATCAACGATGTGCTAAGCCTGTCAAAAATTGAGGCCGAACTCGTAGAGTTGGAACAGATACCCTTTAAAATCAATGACACGCTCAATCATGTGCGGGCCATTATCATTGAGCAGATCGAGCTGAAGAAACTGCAACTACGCTACGATATTGATCCTAGGCTAATTAGTTTGACACTGATCGGCGATCCGCTACGAATAGGGCAAATTCTGCTCAATTATCTCAGCAATGCCGCCAAATTTACCGAGCAAGGCAACATCACCTTACGTGCCAAATTGGAACAGGAGCAAGCCTACAAAGTTAAGCTGAGATTTGAGGTGCAGGACACTGGCATTGGCATTAGTGAAGAGCAACAAACCAAGTTGTTCCAACCTTTTGTACAAGCCGAGGCATCCACTACACGCCAATATGGTGGCACCGGCTTGGGGCTGGCCATTAACCGCCGTCTTGCCCAGCTGATGGGCGGCAGCACCGGTGTTGTCAGCGCGCTTGGTCAAGGCAGCACCTTTTGGTTTGAGGTCAGTCTGCAACGCGGTGGTTCACCGCTGCTTGAAGAACCCATAAATCCCGCTGAAACGCCAATCCCAAGTGATGTTGAACCCATACATATCCTGCTGGTGGAAGACAATAAAAGCAATCAGGAAGTGGCTTGTTTGTTGTTGGAGGCCAAAGGCTTTTCGGTGGACGTGGCCCAACATGGCGGCGAAGCGGTCGCCATGGCCCAAGCCAAAGCTTACGATCTGATTCTGATGGATATGCAGATGCCGGTAATGGATGGACTGGAGGCGACGCGGCGCATCAGGCAACTGGATTGCGGCATTGCCACCCCCATCGTGGCAATGACTGCCAATGCCTTTGAGGATGACCAAAAACACTGCATCGAGGCCGGCATGAACGGCTTTTTAGCCAAGCCAATAGACCCTGATGTATTGTATACCGAATTGGCACGTTGGATTCCGCACTAACCAGTTCTCTGACAGTCACGCCAGATTTTTCGTGGGGTGGGTACGTTTTTGATGCCCACGTGGATAAATTTTTTATGGTTTGGAAATTTTATTTTATTATCATGCTGTTGTTGAAATACCAGCAGGCCTGCAACACGTGCTGTTTCATAATAACCAGAATTGTTTAATCTTATTGCTCCCATCACTCCAATATCAATGACATACTAAATGGTCTAAAAATTGCATCATCTTCATTGCCACACAATTTTATCTGCCTATTCAAGGAAATAAATTATGCAAAGAAGAACACAATTTTTGCTCATGTTGCCCATAGCCTCAGTTATGTCTGGGTTAATGGCTCAAGTTAGTTATGCCGCCAATCCCTCACCGGCTAAACCACCCAATATTTTGGTTATTGTTGCCGATGACCTTGGCTATTCAGATTTAGGTGCTTTCGGCAGCGAAAACCAAACACCAAACATTGATCAATTGGCACAGCAGGGAAAAATTTTAACCAATTTTTATGCACAACCCACTTGCTCACCAACCCGCTCAGAGTTATTTTCTGGCGTTGACCACCATTTGGCTGGTGTTGGGAGTATGCGCGAAGAGTTAGCCCCCGAACAGGTAGGGCAACCAGGTTACGAAGGTGTTTTGGATTCTAGGGTTGCCCCGCTACCTGCCATTTTGGCTGATGCGGGTTATGACACCTATTTGGCCGGTAAATGGCATTTGGGTGGATCACCTGATCATCTCCCAAATGCAAGAGGTTTTAAACAATCTTTTGCACTATTGCCGGGTGGTGCTGCGCATTTTCCACAGGATGAAAATCGGTTATTTTTCGATGCGCCGCCAGTGCGTTATACAGAAAACGATGTAGACGTGCAATTGCCGAGTGATTTCTATTCTTCCAAAACCTATACCGATAAATTGATTCAATTTATTGATTCGGATATAAATTCGGGAAAACCTTTTTTTGCTTACGCTGCTTATACCGCTCCTCACTGGCCAATTCAGGCACCAGATGCCAATTTGGCTAAAGTAAGAGGACGTTACAATGTTGGCTATGATGTCATTGCCAAACGCCGATTTGACCGTCAAAAAGCATTGGGTCTTGTTAGTGCAAATGCAAAACAACCGCCTTTGCCTCCTGGCATTCCTTCGTGGAAAGAATTAAATAGTGCCGACAAAGCGCAATCGGCTAAGGTTTACGAGGCTTATGCGGCAGCAATTGAATCGCTTGATGATAACGTTGGCCGTTTGATTCAACATTTGAAGGATACTGGCCAATTCGATAATACTTTTATTGTATTTTTGGCGGATAACGGCGCAGAAGGTAATGATATAGCCAAAGAAGGTGTCACTGCTTTACCAACTACCGGACAACAGTATTACACACAGTTCAGTGACTGGATCGGATCAAACTTTGATAATAGCCTGAAAAATATAGGCCGTAAAAACTCCTATGTTTACCTGAAAGAGGCCTGGGGACAAACCAGTGCGTTGCCGAATCGGCTGTATAAAGGCACAACCACAGAAGGTGGTGTGCACACGCCAGCTTTCGTTTATTATCCTAAAACAGTTCAAGCAGGCAAAGCAAACCAACTGGTGACGGTTCGTGATATTTTCTCAACAATTCTTGATGTGGCCGGTACCAAACACCCTGGCATCCTTTATCAGGGTAGAACGGTATTGCCCGTGCAAGGCACTTCAGCATTACCTTATCTTACAGGAAATGATACTACCGTCCATAGTGCAGGCACAGCTGTCGGTTTTGAATTGTTTGGACGTAGTGCCCTTCGTAAAGATGATTGGAAAATTGGGCATTGTTAATTTAGTATAGCATCTAGTTCGCCATTCCATTTGAGCATCAAAAGCATGACGGAATATTTGAGCATGTCCTTGCTTTTGCTGTAACATTTCGACTTTCGCCGTAGCCTGGCCAGAAA
>Ga0207960_1000010_pt1 | contig 72342 bp, 74 predicted proteins | sample CryBogCBH29May08_FD_184613 | JGI IMG/M metagenome (GOLD analysis project Ga0207960, IMG submission 184613) | Freshwater microbial communities from Crystal Bog, Wisconsin, USA - CBH29May08 (SPAdes) | ecosystem: Environmental > Aquatic > Freshwater > Lake | place: Crystal Bog, Wisconsin, USA... | reverse complement strand
TTCCGAGGTCTCTAGGGCTAAATCGGCAGAAAGCACACTAACATCCAGCATTGTTTCCGAGGTCTCTAGGGCTACCGCTGCAGAGACCGCTCTTTCCACTGGACTCTCTACCGAGACCTCTAGAGCTGTTGTCGCAGAGAGCACTTTAACATCCAGCATTGTTTCCGAGGTCTCTAGGGCTAAATCGGCAGAAAGCACACTAACATCCAGCATTGTTTCCGAGGTCTCTAGGGCTACCGCTGCAGAGACCGCTCTTTCCACTGGACTCTCTACCGAGACCTCTAGAGCTACCGCTGCAGAGACCGCTCTTTCCACTGGACTCTCCACAGAGACCTCTAGAGCTGTTGTCGCAGAGAGCACTCTAACATCCAGCATTGTTTCCGAGGTCTCTAGGGCTACCGCTGCAGAGACCGCTCTTTCCACTGGACTCTCCACAGAGACCTCTAGAGCTGTTGTCGCAGAGAGCACTCTAACATCTAGCATTGTTTCCGAGGTCTCTAGGGCTACAACAGCAGAAACTAGTTTGTCTACGGGACTTTCTGCCGAGACTTCCAGAGCTCAAGTAGTTGAGGCTTCTCTTCTTAGCTATATTTCCTTTTTATATTACCAATTATACAGACAAACACTAGTTTAGCGAGGAGTCGCTTACGACGATTTCAACAGAAAGAATCAAGCCAACACCCACATTCGGAACATCTTACTTCATCATTGTATTTGATGGTGTCAAAGACGAGAGTTTTAATGATGCAAATTTTTCTTGAATAAACTCACCAATTTTTTTATTCAAGTATTCCACCTTTTCTTTCAACTGTATATTTTCCAATGTAAGCTTTGAGAGATTCATTTCATATTGACTTATCATGCTCCGAAGTTGACCTTCCTGTAATTGTTTTTGCATAATTTCCCTCTTCTCAGACATTTCTTTCATTTGTTGTAAGACATCTTGTTTATGCTTTGGCATTCCAGGGTCGTATTGCTCAAGTTGAGAATCAATATCCACCATAAAGAATTCTAACACATCCGTCTCTTTCACAAAATCACTGGGTTTTTTTGTAGATTCTTTTACGTATGTATTCGGTGCATCCGATAATAGCATTTTTTTATCAAATGAATTGTGAACATGAGAGAAAACAAGTATACATTTCATTGGATCTAGCTGCACAAAAGGGACTGTATAATCCTTGAGAAAATGTTTTTCCTCTGCTAGAGCCGCCTTGTCTTCATATCGCGTTTGACTCAATAATTCTCGCCGAAATGCAAATGTGGCCGCAGTCGCGTGATTTGGACCATATGGTCCAAATTGATACATTTTTTGGATATGCTTAAAATAAATATACATTTCACTTGATCCTGCACACAAAGCCTTGGGATTTTTCTTTAATACATCAACTGCGTGGCTTACTCTCTCAGGTGGATAATAATCATCGTCGTCCATGTAAACCAAAATAGCACCACATGACTTGTCGTGCATTATATTTCGCTTTTCTCCTAGTGACATTTTTACATCATATCTGAAATATTTTACTTGAGGTATATGTGCAACCAACTCGCCGATCGGGTCTGTCCCATCATCAATAATAATCCACTCTAATCTGTCCTTTGGATAGTCCTGGGTTTCAAAACACTTAATTATAAAAGGAATAAATGGTCTACGATTAAATGTAGGTGTACAAATACTAACAAAAGGAAGAAGTTCTGACTCTTTTTTTGATTTTTTTCCCATTTAGGTAAAAAATCAAAAACCTTTTATATCTTACTTTTTGTAAATTGATTAGATTCCATATATTTTTATCGGCGTTTCTTCAAGGTATCCGTTAATTTCTTGATCTTATGAAGTAAATAACTTTGAGAGGAGCCGACGTCACTGAGCGATGTACGACGAACCGAATTAGGGTTAGCTAAGTAAAGAATGTTGGACGATTCTTTGTCTCGTATGCTGCCCCCTCCTTTATGTTCAGCTTTTGTTTCAGTAGATAATTCTTTGGGTGTTGATGTTAGCTGAGAACTTTGAAACTCGGTTGAAGCAACATTGGATTCAGATACATCATTTGGACAGGTGTCATCCTCTCCAAATTCAATCAATGATTTACCAGCTCCTACGATTGATCCCACTAAAGAATTATTCCACGCATCTTGTTTTTGTCTCTTTTCATCGTCAATATCTTCCTCTTCATCGTGTAGCATTTTGTCCATTTCTACTTGGGTCATTTTAATATGTGGACATGTCTTTCCATTTTTATCGTAACTGAGCAAGCCTTCGGTAGCTAGATCGGGGATTTTCTTAGATGACACTGTCATCCATAAGAAGAATATACTTGCAATGAGAACAAATATTGCTGCAGTAGGTGTTACTTGTATAAAAGTCGTATAAATCATATTCAAACAAAAGAACAACATAAATAAGTCTATTTTTGTTTCCAAGAGTCCTCGTATAGAACTCATAAATGTATAAGTTTCACAATCTTTCAAATCTTTTGTAGGATTATCTGGATCAATGATCTTTGCTTTTGCAATCATTGGGGTTATTACACATATAACCGCGATAATTGCGGGTATTGGAGACAATGACAATCCAATAGCAACCCAAAATCCAACCCACATATACAAGATTGTACCAAAGAAATTTGTAAAACTACTGAATGGATCGGATGATCTCCACACAGGTTTGTCAATCGTTATATGTTTATATCCTTTGACATTATTTTTGTTGGTTTTGAATAGCCAACCGCAATTAGTTATACATAAAATGATAGAAACAATTACACTTATAAAGTATATAATAGTTAAATAATATCGCAATAAAACAACACTTACAATTATAATTGTGGATTCATTCAATGTTCCATTCATAAAATTCAATAAGCCAGACACACCGCTGAAATTGAATGCGAACAGTTTTTTTATAACAACACAAATAAACTTGATCATAGGATCCACCTTATAATTATATTCGGTTTCTCTAATCATGTTAATGAAATAATTGCTTTGATTATTTTTGTTTATTTGAAAGGCGATTTTGGTGGAATATGTTGTATAACTGTTTGTATTTTTATCATACAAGTATGTTATATCAATATTTGCTCTGGGTTCTTTATCATCAAATTCCGGCGATTCTTCATCCTTGGATGGAGTATAAGGCATACACTCCAAATCGGTTGGTAAATAATTTGCTTGTGCTACTTTACATGCAAAAACAACCCTTGAACCAATTAAAAACATGATAACCATTTGAAATGAAAAAGTAAGAACTGATTTACCCATAGCAGACCAGTCAATTGAATTTATAACTACTTGCGATTGAATCTTTTTTTTTTCAATTTCTGAGCTGACATCCATGGCTTGTTATATTTAACTGATATAAAAAAACAGTGAATCATACGGTTTTACTCCTCCGACAGCACTAAAATCATCCATCATTTTGTTTGTTTTCCATTGATTCACAAATACAAATCCTCAATACACTCATCCGTCATTCTTTGCTTTGTGAATCCGGTGTCTTTCCGTACCATCCATCGCTTCGCGACTTTGATTGCTCATTAGACTCACTTTCCCAAAAAATAGGAAAAAATATTTCTATAATATATTATAGTGAAAGCAATGGAAAGTTACCTATTCGTATTTTTCGCCTTAATCAGTCTTTTATTGTTTGTTGGATTGATGAAATGGGCTCATTATTTAATAGAAAATAAATACATAACAGAGTGTTTCGTCAACCTGAATGAAGGAAGAGATACAACACATTCGGTTGATTTACCATTAACAACCAAAACTAGTTGCAAAAATATGTGCGGTCCTCTAGGACGTTGTTCAATTACTGGAGAACAATGCTCTAGTGATGTTGATTGTTACGGTTGTCAACCGACTACTAAAGGTCCTACATTTATGATGAAACATCCTGTTCGCGGGAATAATGACGCTGGCAAATACGCCATGATATCTCCAAATTATTCCGCATTGACTACAGATCCTGGTACAAAGGCGAAATTAATTACTATGGATAGAAATTCCAGAGCGGCCACTTATATGAAAGGTACAAATGTCTGGAGAGACCCATATGACGCTAGCTATCAGCTATTTGAAAAACGATATAAATCACCGAAAAATACAGAAATTAATTATTCAAACAGGTACAGCATATCTGGAGAATTCGTGGACCAAGGACCTTTAGCTGCGAATGCATATATGAGTTGATTTTTACCGTAATTTGATAAGTTTAGCATCACCTCCCACAAATATAAGATAATTTATTAAAATAAACAAATTGATGAATATAGAAAGATTGAACATTAATTGTTTTTGGATTCTCTCTGCTCTCATATCATTGATTGTACTATAATTGGTCTTCTTGTATAGACTCAATAACAATAAAACCAGAGATAGACAGAATAAAAATGCAGATTCATTATGCAAACTATATTTTTGTTTAAACTTTTTCAATGTTTCAATGATAAAAATATTTACAGCCACCAAAAAAGATATGCTTAATATACCATCATTTATGTCCTTTACTTTGTCTTGTTCCACAGCCAATGTAGTTATACCTTCCGTTGTATTCATAAAAAACATTAAATATATATTTACAGAAAAGAGAAGAATCAATGGTTTGATAATATCCCTTTTCTTTGTAGAAAAATATAAAATCAAACTTGATATGATTGTAGCTAAACTTGTTAAAACTAAAAAGGGGGTGCTCATGAATTCATAGTATTTATTCGCATATCCAATTTCTATATCCTTCACACCATATCCCATAAGAATAACACCTTCATAACTGCGATTGTTGTCCACTTGTTTTTTCCATACTCCGACAATCGCCTTTTTCTTTGTAGCTCTACCAGACAATGGATCTAACCAGTAGTAAGAAAGATTATTAATTTCGTTTTTATCATGCGTCATATCAAACATATTTTTTACTAAATTGGGATTTGGTGTAAAGCTGCTAAATAAAAATGCATAATTATCCTGTTTCAATAAATCTCCATATGTCATTCCAAGTGAATCTGGTTCAGCATTGACTCGCATTATATATTCATTATCTGTAGCTTGATTATGTAATGAGTTTGTTATTTGTTCATATGCAGCTAAATAATATTCATTATCCTCTCGTTTTAGCACACAATTTTTATTATTATAATCTAACCAATCTTGATAACTCATTGTATCTAACATTTTGATTCTTTGTAACAAAATATCCTTACAAAAGTTATCTAACTCTACTTCATGATTTTCATTATATTCTAGTTTTTTAAATGATGGTCCTTTATAGAATCTCTCCCAGTCGGTTAAATAATAACGGATAAAGCAGACTTGAACAATTACAATACCTATATAACTATAAATGATCTCATTCATTCTACCAAGTATCTATATAATTGGTAGAAAAAAAACTATGTTGCATACATTAGACCGCAGTTTCCTCCCACAAAGGTAACCACATTCACTCTCTCTTCAAAAAAATAGAGATCAAAATTATAATCATAAATTCTCCAAGTAGGTTTATTAATACCAATAATATTTCCTGTTTGTGGGTCACAAATTGTCAACACTTGTGCCATGGGATCCAATGGAGGTACTGTAGTTGTGAATTCCAACTCAATCGTATTGAACCTGTTCATATTGATCGCGCCCGAGGGTTGATTGTCTGCAAAGAGAGAAGCACTGTCTAGACAAAAATTATAGCAATAAAGACCAAATGGAGCAGAACCAGGCGTTCGGGTGTATTTTTCAATATAGTTATATACTCCTTCAGGTTGGTCATTTTCTCTATATTGTCCGTCAAAAAGAATACCCAAACTTAATAAAATAGCCTTTGTATTTTGCGCATTATAGGATCCAGTAATCATAAATCCGGTTTGTTTCCCAGAAGGATTCATACCTGGTCCAATAGATATAGATCCACCTGGAAGGGGGTCTACAACATTATAATCGCCCGAAGTTGGCGCGGGTGATAAATCCTGTGGTAGATAATTATATGGCCAATTTGTATAGTTTGACCATTCATTACGCAAATTCGCATCACTTCGTTGAAAGTAAAACATCCAGCTGGTTACTAATCCAAGAGAATCCAGTTCTAGTTTTGTTGGACCAGACAAGTTATAAAATTTTGTTTCGCGCACCTGTTTGAATATATATTTTTGTTCATTCAATGCAAATAGCCGCGACTCATCATTGGATAAAAAACAATAGGTGCAATTCAAGTTAATATCCGCATTCCAAATAGATCTCTTATCAATGTATGTGAGCGAGGAGAGAGATATGCTAGGTGGCGGCTGAACGAACCGATAAAATTGCATATAGTCTAGATTAAAGTTTGGTGCAACGTAAGGAAAATTATTGATTGGGTCAAATACGTCGCGAATACGAAAAAGCTCGTTGATAGGTCTAATTGTTATATTAATATGCAGCTCATTGTATTGCAATGATATTAATGGAAAGGCTCTTTGTGATTTAATGCCAAACCATGTATTTAATGGAATATAAATCGGTTTTCCTCGTATAGACGGTTCCGGGCCTACCGGATCTGTTGTATAAAAAGCATTTGGATAGGAATTAACACGCGACCCATAATTGGCTGGATCATTCAAGTCGGTTGTGCCGCCGCTCATTTGCTCAAATAGGTATCGCTTTGTTCCGTCAAAGTCGCGCTGAAGTTGCGCTTCTAGAAAGTTTCCGGTAAATTCCTGTAATGTCTGATTTCCACAAGTAATAGAAATCTTGCTGATCATTTTTGCTCCAATATTGTCTATCCAACGGAATTCATAAGGCGCCCATTGATTACCAGTGTCATCGGTGGGAGGATAGATCGGCGACCAAATATTCGGCAATTGCATAACTAAATATGTATCCATCAAAAGGTCTGCATAACGTGGAACTTTGAATTGAAACGTGGATTCTTCAGACAGCTTCAATGTTTTAGCACCTTCAAAATCCACACGAAACTTTTGCAATCCGTAATTGGTATATTTACTATAGGTACATTTGAAAAAGGTTTTACTAGGATTTCCATTAAGTATTATATTTTGTTGTCCCTCGCTAACGAGGTTCATGAGTCCTCCAGCCATGTATATATTATATATAACGGTATTATTTTTAACTTTTCTTTTTATAGATATAATATATATCTTTTATATGGAAAGCTCAACTATGGGACAAAACATTAAAAAAAGGCTTACTAGCATGGCAAATCTAATGTCGCAGGGTCTAAGTCATGTTTGGAATAATATCACAGATCCGGCCAAATTGATACAAGGAATGAACGAATCTTTTGCATCTATGATAATAATAATTATGATTATGCTTTCTGTTTTGCTAATGATTTTCAATTTTTATCGCATGAGAAACTTGGAATCCAAAGAATGTAGTGCATTTGATAAAAAGTATCTATTGGATGGTAAAATCGCTACTATTACATCAGCCTCTACAAATGTGGATATTAATTCCCCCATGAATTATCAGCATCAGTTGAGAGATTATTACATCAAGACAGCATATAATGCTTGCAGTGGTGGAAAAAGCAAGAATGATGTGGTATCTATTTGTATTTTGAAGGATTTAATTAAGCAAGGGGTTCGCGGATTTGACTTTGAGATATATTCCATCGGTAATCAACCTGTTGTCGCAACATCTACGGTGGATAGCTATTATGTGAAGGAGACATATAATTTTGTTCCTTTCTCTGACGTCTTATTGACTTTGAAAAATTTCGCTATGGGATCGGCAAATGGCACGTGTCCAAATCCTACAGACCCTATCATATTGCATTTCCGTATGAAAAGCTCAAACCAACAGATGTATACAAACTTTGCGAAGTTGTTGAAGGGCATGGATGATTACCTATTGGGACCTCAATATAGTTGCGAATATAGCGGGTGTAACTCAGATGCAAGCGGTGTTATGATTAGTCAAAATTTGGGAAGCGTACCGTTATTGCAATTATGTAACAAAATAATTATTATCGCAGATAAGACCAACACGTCGTTCATAGAGAATGATGACTTTCGCGAGTTTGTCAATATGACAAGCGGGTCAACATTTATGCGTGCATTGAATTACTATGATGTGAAATTTACACCAGATATGAATGAATTGATAGAATACAACAAATTACAAATGACAATTTGTTTGCCCGATCAGGGTACAAATCCAGTAAATCCTAGTGGCATTGTTGCTCGCGGGCTAGGGTGTCAAATGGTGGCTATGCGATATCAAATGCCCGACTCATTTTTGAGTGAAGATAGCACATTTTTTGATTCATGTGGTCACGCATTCTGTTTGAAACCAGTTCCATTGAGATATATTCCTGTATATATTGCAGCACCTACTCCCCCCAATCCAAATCTCAGTTATGCATCCCGAACTACGGCGGATCCAGCTGGTTTATATAGTTATAAAACGTAGAATACTTCATATTTTTTTGTATTTACATAATGTATACAAATACAAATGAAATCGTTATGTACTCAAAAAATGAATTTTCAAGAATGTGAGTTGGCGATCCTCCGCCATTCCATTGATTTAGCTCAAGAGAAGATTGGAAAACGCGTAGTTTCGTCGCCAGAGATTCAAGAAATCATAACCATTGTAGAGAATTTTTTAAAGAAAAAAACATTGATTTGTTATGGTGGAACCGCTATTAATAATATATTGCCAAAGGACGATCAGTTTTATGATAGAGAAGCAGAAATACCCGATTACGATTTCTTTAGTGCCAATGCTTTGGACGACGCTAAAGAGTTGGCTGATATCTATTTCAAAAAAGGATATACTGAGGTGGAAGCCAAGGCGGGTCAACATCACGGTACGTTCAAGGTATTTGTAAATTATGTTCCGATTGCAGATATTACAAATTTGCCCAAGGGGCTCTTTCAAGCATTAAAAAAAGAAGCCATTCGCGTATCAGGAATTATGTATTGTCCACCAAATTTTTTGCGCATGTCCATGTATTTGGAACTTTCTCGTCCAGCTGGAGATACTGGACGATGGGAGAAGATTTTGAAACGGCTCACTCTATTAAATAAGCATTATCCACTTTCTCAAAAACAATGCTCAACTGTTGATTTTCAAAGGAAAATGGAAGATCAAGCGAATGAAAATCTTATTTATGATACAGTTAAGAATGTGCTTATTAATCAAGGCGTCGTTTTTTTCGGTGGATATGCCATATCCATGTATAGACAATACATGCCCAAGGCACAACAAAAACAATTGGAGAAAACCCCAGATTTTGATGTTCTATCAAATGATCCCAAGGTAACCGCAGAGATTACGAGAGAGCGCCTTTTAGATATTGGTATGAAAAATGTAAAAATAAAAAAACACGAGGCGCTGGGTGATGTGATTCCGGTAAGTTATGAAATTATTGTGGGGAACGATACGATTGCTTTTATTTATCACCCGATAGGATGTCACAGTTTCAATAGTATCAACATAGGAGGTAAAAAAGTGAAGATTGCCAGCATTGATACAATGTTGAGTTTCTACCTGGCATTTTTATATGCAGATCGTCCATATTTGATTGCCGACCGCATTATATGCATGTCGGAGTTCTTATTTAATGTGCAGCAGAAGAATCGCCTGGAACAAAAGGGATTATTGCGCCGTTTTAGCATTACTTGTTACGGTCACCAAGAGACGGTTGAAGAGATGCGTGCAGAAAAGGTGAAAAAATTCAACGAACTCAAAAATAAACGAGGTACTCGCGAATATGACGAGTATTTTCTTATGTACAGACCTTCTGGGTCTGAGTCCGGGACTAAATCAGTTCCAGTTAAACCAGCATATAAACAAAGACCTAGAGTTACAACGGCCCGCAATATTTATGCAAGAAAACACAATAAAACAAAACGTAAATGGTGGTGATTTCAGAAGGAGGGAGAGAGAGAAAGTCAGTTGAATGAGAGCCCGTCATCACAAAAAAATTGAATTGAATTATGCGACATGATTCAATTCAACTATTCGCCTATAAAATGAACAAATCGTTGGGATCTTATATTCAAACGCTGCCGATTGAGCTGGAGAGGGAGATATATGGTTTTCTTATACAAAAATATCATGATTATAAAAATATAACCTTTGATAACTATTGCCCATTAGACACATATAATAATCATAATTCAAAATATAAATTAGCATATTGTAGTAAGGAGTCGGAGTCGCAAAGCAGCGAAAGACGACGAACAGAATTAGGAGACAGAATGTCGGATTATATTAATAAAATAAATAAACGCAAAATAATTAAACGCAATGAGGAATATGAATCTTCAGATATGCTATCCCGAACCGTCCAAGAAAATGGTGAGTTTAACTATTATATAACTAAAGTATCCCTCAGTGCCTCATGCGAGTATGGAGGTAGTTGTGGTAAGTACTGTGACTGTTCTAGAGAATATTTTAGTGATTATAAATATAAATATGTAGGTAAAAATCTGGAATACGCACTCTTCCGGCTATTATCATAAAAAAGCAGTTACTAGGATGGTTGATCATATTGTATATGTATATTTGTTGTACTTTTTTTACAGTGTATATATATAATGCCTCAAGAATTTGAAGCTAAATTTTTAAATATAGATGTGATAGCTACGAGAAAAAAGCTAAGAGCGCATGGAGCAAAACTGGTTCATGCGCCGATCAAATTTTATCGCGTTATTTTTAAACGATGCGAGGAATCTGGTGACAAGCCCGGTTTTGTGCGCATACGCGATGAAGGGAAAAAAATAACAATGACAACTAAAATATTCAACGATAAGAAGTTTCCTGAAGAATGCGAAGTAACGATTAATGAGTCGTTTGACAAAGGAGTCGCCTTTTTAAAAGCGATTGGTATTGATGAAAAATCATATCAAGAAACGATGAGAGAGAAATGGTCGCATCCTCTTGCACATGAAATCACAATTGATATTATACCTGGGCTTCCGATTTATATGGAAGTGGATTGTACCAGCGAAGCAAAGCTGAATCAGCTTGTTTCTCTACTGGATTTAAACAAGAAAGATATGCGTTATGGATCATTTGATAAAACATTTACAGAGTATTATGATATACCGTCAGATACTGTTATACATAAGACCAAAACATTGACGTTTAAGAATGCGAGTCGGGAGCTGAATCCGGTGAAAAATACCCCCCTTTTTCGCGAAATTACCAGACTCCAAAAGTCAATTCATGAAAAAAGGATGGATAGATTTTATAAAGATTATAAAAAGACGATTTATGAGAGGTTTTTGTCTGACAAGATACATGGTAAGACAATCAAAAAAAGGCGATCAAAACCCAACACGACGAAATCCCGAAGGCGTCTTTAAGCCCTTCGGACCCATTTATTATATAATTCGCTCAAACTTTTTTCCAAGACTATTTTGGGGAAATGAAAAAAGGACATTTATTTTTGTCCTTTTTTGACTTGGCCAGAAAAGTCTTGGAAATCCGATTTTTGTGAGTAGTTGTGACTGACGAGACCATAAGCCAGAAATTTTAATTTTCAATTTGTTACGATAAAAAAATCGTTTTTTTCGGAGAAATCTTCGGCTCTTTTTCTGTAAGTATATTATGACTTCCAAATACTTACAGAAAGAGCCGAAAAAGAGCCAGCCTTTTCTCTGCGAAAAATGCAACTTTGTATGCAGCAAACAATCGTCTATAGAAAGACACTATTTGACACTGAAACATCAAAATACTTACAAATACTTACATCCGGCTCTTTTAGGAGCCGAAAATGTCTTTTCATGCTTATGTGGCGCTGAATATAAACATAGACAGAGCTTGTACCATCACAAAAAAAAATGCAATGTAGCTGACACAGAAAATACGGTTATGGTGCAAGATACTTCATCAAATGATATACAAACTCTTACTTGTTTGGTAATGGATGTTGTGAGACAAAATCAAGAATTGACGAAGCAGATAATAGAGCTGTCTAAAACAAGCACAAGTATAATGACAAATTGCCACAATAATACTAACACGATAAACAATAATAAATTCAACTTGAACGTATTCTTGAATGAAAAATGCAAGGATGCTCTGAATATTAGTGAATTCGTAAACTCCTTACAACTGCAGATTCAAGACTTGGAAAATACAGGAGAATATGGATTCGCTGAAGGAATATCGCGGGTCTTTATGCGCGGCCTCAAGGAGCTTGATATATATAAACGACCTATTCACTGCAGCGACTTGAAGCGAGAAATTATTCATGTGAAAAGCGATAATAAATGGGAAAAAGAGGGAAGCGACAGGGCTACCTTAAAGAAAGCAATTAAACAGATTGCGAATAAAAATATTTGCATGATCCCCGAGTGGAAAAAGGCCAATCCGGGTTGCGATAAATATGATAGTAGGAAAAATGACAAGTACCTGAAGTTAATGGTACAATCTATGGGTCCAACTGATGAAAAGGACGAGGAGAAAGAGTTTAATAAAATTATCCGATTTGTTGCCAAGGAGACTGTTATTGACAAGGATTGCAACATGATTCTTTAAGCCATTTGGGTGGGTGTTGTTGTGAGAAGCAGGAGACGCGAAGCGACGGAGAGCGACGAGCATATTCAGGATCGGCGAAGCAAAGAATGCCGGATGAATATGAGGAGAATGCGGAATGGAGAAGGAGAAATGGAAAGGAACCGATTAGAATCATCCGGCATCCTGCCTCTTGATTCTGTTCGTCACTCTCCGTTGCTTCGCAACTCCGGCTCCTCACTACACCCAAAACTCTTTGACCAAAATTATATACAATTTTTTAAATATCATTAAGACAGGCGGACTATAATATGAAAACCTTACTATCGGTCTCATCAAAATAAGAAAATAATATACCAATAATTCTACCATAATCTTTACGCTATAATGCACCGTGTGAATAATTGTCCACTCTCCAACGAAACTACACATACTTGTAGAACTCTTTTTCAGAAAAAAGGTGTAAATATCCAATAGTCCTGAAAAAACACGGTGATAATTGTTCTTCTCATTTTTTATATTCATAACCAAACCTATCTTGTCGTATCCCATCAGGTCCATATATAATACTTTTTTCCCTTTCTCAGATGGGAATATAAATGGATTTAGCCCATCCACAAACTTATTCTTGTAAGCGAATGATCCATCTATTATAAATGGCACACTACATGAACGTCTTATCGTTTCAAAAACGTCCTTTCTGCTCTTGAACTTACTTTTTATAACCTTTTCACCAGTCACGATATTGTAATATGCGATAAATACCTTATTCGTCATTAGCTTGTGTATATTCTTCGGCAAAAATTCCGATAATTTATTGAATGCCACCTGAAATGCATTCAAATTATATTTTTTTGTGAATTGATTTCGTAAGATTCCATATAAATCATTGGAAAAAAAGTCTAAACATTTTCCATGATAAGCGAGAGCTACAAAGGAGCCAATACTTGAACAGGATATTCTCTCTATGCACACATAATTGCGTTTTTCCATTTCCATCAAAAAATGCATAGCGCCAATCAAATATGAACCATTGAAAGCACCTCCATCTAAAACAACATCCAACCTTTCTGTTTTGTCGGGTTTTGGAATGTCTTCAATTAATTTGTTAACGTGCTCTTGAACATTCATTATATCTTGCGTATAATGAATATTTTTATGGAAAACGAGAAATGTTTGTTTTTGAAATTATAAATTATAACTTAAAGCTTTTTCTGAATGACAATATATTTACGGTTATGGCATCGGTTCCAATTTATGTGATCAATTTCAGAGATAACGCGCGAAAAGAACGCATGGTTGATCGCTTTCAACAAGTAGGTATGCAGCCCTATTTTGTTGATCCGGTGACTGAGGAAGACGCGCGATTGGTTGACAACAATGTGCCTTACAAACGAACAAGCTCTATCATGCTGCAACATCTAGATTCAATTCGCCATTTTCTTGAGAATACACAAGATCAACACTGCATTATTTGCGAAGATGATATTTATATTTCTAAATATTTTGATAAACATCTCCCTGATATTATAAAACAGTTTACTGACATGGAATTAGATTTGTTGTTGCTTGGATACTTGTTTCCTTATACCATTCATGGAAATTGGCATTTTCCTGTTTTGAAAAATGACGATAATTACTCTTATCACAATTATCCCGATGATATTTGGGGATCACAAATGTATTTGATTTCCCGAGCCCACGCTCACTCTATTTTGGAAAAATTTACCGTACAATATGCGCTAGATAACTTAGAGGTTATTCCTTACAATCCAGACTGGACGATTACGAAATTTGGCAAACGCGCATTAATAAGCCCTATGATTGCTGTAGAAGAGGGTGATAATAAGTCAGATCATGAAGGACAGCATGATTTTCACAGTATGTGTTCGCAATACAATTACAAGGAGGACGTGCATATCTAGAATCATCCGGCATCCTGCCTCCTGATTCTGTTCGTCACTCTCCGTTGCACACTTCGTAGAGCAACTCCGGCTCCTTACTAAACTTTGAAAAAATTGATTCCTAAATTATTTTTATGTTATATTCATTATAACATAAATGTCTGAACAATCTACAGTTGAAATACCGAGTATTGTGAGGAGCCGGAGACGCGAAGCAGTGGAGGATCGGAATTCGCAAAGCAATGGATCCAAGGCGATTCTTGAACAATCTCTTATAATAGAGCGTTCGCGCCTTGACACTGAAAAACAGTATATTAGAACTGAAAAGAAAAAAATTATAACTCATATACAGTTTAATAATATATTTGAGGAAAGCAATACAGAATATAAAAAGAAATTTGCTGATTTGGAAGAGCGCGAAAAGCAATATATAAAGGACCGAAAGGCTTGGTCTCGCGCAGATTATTATTTGCGTCGCCCTAGATTTGCTCCAGTTTATTATTGTATTAAAAAGGCAACAAAGGCAATCGGCTCAATTATTTGTGGTATTTTATACGTACCAATATATATATGTTGTATGACATGTACTGACTAGAACTTGTTGAAATTATTCATCGTTTTGCTCAATAAGTAATAGACCAAACCAAAGAAAAAACTCATAAATATAAAGCCGTAAATATTATAGTTTCCATCCTTCAAAAAGAACATCGGTAGATATGTAAACATGTATTTTTTGAAAAAGGGCAATTGAAAGAGGAAGAATAAAACAGCCAATAAAAGAGGCGCCTGTAGCTCGTCATACATTGCGTCCAATGAATTCGCATTGGACGCCTGCTTATTATATTTTTCTAGGATTTCATCATTGGCTTCCGCATGCTGAATATAATCCTGTGTTTGCATCTGCGCTTGTGGAATATAATTCGGTTGAATCTGTGGATCCCGCATAATCTGTTCTGTATTCTGCGGGATGTCTCGCGAAGCCAGCTGTGTCGCACCCGAAGCGCTAGCTTGTTGCAATCCATTCACGATGCGATTTATAGTTCCTTGATCTAGAGCGACTCCAGGTCCTCCAGCACCTCCACCCATCTGAATCGGCTCAGTCGCCGAAAGGGCAATATTGCTCCCCCCGCCAGCAGGATCTACAGGTAAATCTAAAATACTTGTTGTGCCAGTGTCAGACATATAATTTATTGTAATATTGCTTCATTATAATAAATTACGCAAACGAAACAGTTTTTTTATTTGAATCGCATTTTGTGGATACAGCCTCATATTTATAACATTTGTCGTTATATTTGAAGACCTTTCCTTGAACATCTTCTAGAGGAGGCGCCAGAAAGACAATACAGTTTTTACCCTTGCAAACCTTTCTAAAGAGAGAAGCCAATCCAAATCCCAAAATAATAGATAATACATACCTTCCTGTTCGTGTATGTATAAGCTTACCTAGATGCATCGTTATTACTATAGTATTGTGAGATTATACTTTTTATGATTTTTAGAATCATCCTGCCTCCTGATTCTGTTCGTCACTCTCCGTTGCTTCGCAACTCCGGCTCCTCACTAAACCCTCTTCTCTTAAAATTATCCATTATTTTACCTCCTAATTCTGTTCGTCGGTAAGCGACTCCTATTTTGTTGTTTGCATAGGTATATTCTTGGCGTCATCCGTACATTTGATTTCAGTAGACTTGAATTCAAAACAGTTATCGGCTTTGTCCTTGTAAAGTAGCTGTTCAATATTATCCGGCGTAGGATAAATATAAATAGGTTTAATATCTTCACCATAAATATAGACGAAAAGTAGCCCTATAGCTAAACTAACAATGAATACAGGCCAAGATATGAACTTGAAGAACATGGTATCTTATATTATATCTACATTTTTTGCTTCATAAATAAAGATACTATTCCTCTTGTAGACGTTGCCGTTGCGGTTTCTTAGTACCCATTTCTATTTTTTTTACACCTATATCACTCACAGAATAATTATCTTCCATTTGTTCTATTGTAATTTTTTTTTGAATAAGGGTGCAAATATCATTCGCACACTCTACACTATTATACGGATATACGAGTTCACGGCGCTGTTCTACTTTTGGTAATAGTTGCTCAATATATAGAGTTACTGCGTCATTCACAAACTGTACATCTTGAGACCGGTCATAATCATTTACAGCTTTCTTCAAAGAAGCGATATCGGCAAGAATGTCTAGCTGTAATTTTTTCAATATCTCCCTCTTTTTCAAGTTGTCAGATTGAAACATGAATTTTTCCAGATTAATTTCGTAACTAGATGTGTTTCTTGATAACTCTTCCTTCAATGCATCAAATTTTTGGATGGCGCTTTCAGCAGTAATATAACCAAACAACAAATCATTCTTGTCCTTTATAATTGTATTTTTCAATTTTCCAATATCAGTCTCGTCAGTATTCAAGAAATCCTGGATAGAGAGAACTGTACCTAGATTTATTTCTATATCCAACGGACACGGGTCTGTTTTGGAACCGCATAACGCTTTGGCAATCCTGCCATCTTCTTCTTTATTAAATGTTGTGCTAAAATATGTACCTACAGGGCGTTTACAATTTATACATTTTGGTCGCAACTTTTTAAACTCAATTCTCTTTTCTTTCCAACTCAGATTTGCATTACCGATAATTTTCTTCTTTTCTTTGCGTAAATTTTCTTCGTATTGCGATTTCAATTGATAATACACATTCAAACCATTCTTGAATTCTGTAGAGTTCATTTTATATATACTTTTAGAAATATTTACTTTGTAAAACTATAACAACTATACTATAACAAAAATAATCAACATTTATAGTCTCCTGCCTTTTGTAATTATGTCATATTCATTCTCCCATGTAGGCAACCCAGTAATCAACTCTTGATGTGCGATACGCTTAGCATCTTGAAAGTTTTTAATTTTAGAGAGAATATATTGCTGTTTGTCTCTATCCTGTTTTTTCTTTTCAGATGGAGTGAGTTTTCCTTTGTATTTATAGAGTAAAATGGCTCCTAAAGTAAAGACAAACAAAAGAAAAAAACAAATATTAAAGATAATATTATTATATTTGTTTTTGAATTCCTTACATTGTTGCAACGTTTGATTCAAAAAGAACTTTACACCAGGCTCAATGAGTGAAGGTTTAGAGAATTCTTGGTAATCCATTTACTTGGAGTGTAGAGTAATCTATACAGCGATAAAACTTAATTTTTTTGTGCACAATATCTATGGCAGACACTAAAACTAAAACTACTACTACAACAACCACAGGAGACAATACATATGTCAATATTTTTTCCTTTATCATACTAACAGTTGCTTATTTTGCAGTTATAAAACCAAAACTCACGATTGATATTTTGTATAACAAGACTGACTATTTATCATACACTAAAAATAGTCAAATTATGGTTATGATATATTTTATGTTGGTAATGTTGATTCAATTTGGATTGAATACTTCAACTGTTATGAGCAAATGTGGGGGTAGTGCAACTTCAAACATGGCTACAGCAGCTATGCTCACATTTGTACCATGGTTATTTATATTTGGCATGGTAATTGTGGCTTTGATATTGTTTCCTGGATTTAAAGGTGCGTTTTCTGATGTGCTTGGATATTTTGCGGTAGCCGGATCCGCAAATAGTTTATTGACTGAATTACTGGTTGATCCAGATATCAATAATAAAATAGAGAAGGAGACTGCAGATGAAGGATCTTCTCCAGAAGTGCAATCAGGCGGAGCAAGGGAAACAAGACAAGATATGCAAAATGCAGCTGATGCGATTATTAAATTATTTGGAAACATGTCAATACTTATTAATCAAATTGTGCCGGGCAATTTTGCTCATTATTGGCAAGTTCTGCAACCCCTATTCAAGGATAAATTCAGAGATAATCTGGAATCCGCAGAAACATTGGCTAAACAACAGGCGCTTCTTGATTTAGTCGTGATTCGCGATAACATTGGCGAGGCTTTTTGGTATATTTACACGGCTATTTTACTAATATCCATTGTACAGTTCAATATTACCACTCAACCTTGTTCAACTGATCCAAATATATTACAAAATAAATATACTGATTATCTTGCACAACAGGCAACTGCTGCGAAAGATAGTGCGAATGCTAAGGCGACCCTTTATGCTAGTGGGTAATACATATTCATCCGGCATTCTTTAAGAATGTCAGATGAATATACCGTACCGCATGATTCCACTTCTAAACATACTGCTGAAATTCCAAGTAATAAAGGACGGCTAAATAACACGAGATTCCTAGAACAATGGCATACAACCACATCGGTAGAATCGTTTTGTTCCTGAATCCTACACCAAAACGGCGGAGGGACCCGTCCGTATTATACAAAAAAGAGGGTTTTGCATATTGCGTAATACCAAAAAGAATGATAAACAGCGTAATAGAGACTAATGGAATATTTGTATTGATAAAGTTTCGGTTCATATGTATATGTATTATATACATATAATTCTTGTTTTTACTCATCCTAATCATCCGGCATTCTTTGCTTCGCGAATTCAGCACCTCGCATACTTTTCCAAAAGTATGTTTTAAATCTTTTCATGCCTGAAAGGGAATTTTTGAGTGACTAAGTAACCATATTTTGTGAGGAGCAGGAGACGCGAAGCGATGGAGAGCGATGAGCATATTCAGGATCGGCGAAGCAAAGAATGCCGGATGAATATGGTTACTTCAGGCACGAAAGAGTTAACGTTAACCCTTTCCAAAAGTATTCGTATAATAGTTCACCTCTTTGGCCAGAACATGGGGAATATTACAACGACTAAACATCAACTGAACGAAACTTATTTCGTATTCTATTTGTTTTCTAATTTTTATAGTTTCTTCAGTGTCAAAATATACGTGGCTGATATTTTCAAAGATAAACAGTTTATTGTCTTTATCTTTGAAATAAGAATAAATATGATCCGGTATCTGTGTAATATTTGGATAACGAGGTATATATTTTCCACAAAATGTGTATATTCCTAAAATAAATCCATGCGTATACCCAATAACATAGCCTCTCCCCATAACTAATTCATCTGCCAAGATTATAGTAGAGCCAAATGATTTTGGACGAAATTGAGCCATTGTGTATTATCTCCTTTGTGCTTTTGATGTCGGCAATACAAACACTTTCAATTTTTTATGGTTATAAATAATCTTCATTGTCTTCAACCTCTTCGGCCTCAAAGTTACCGTCATCATAATCATCATTCATATTTCTCATATCGTAGGCATCATTTTCAATATTCACCTCATTATCTAGATCGGCTAAATAATCTTCCATATATTGATTGATGTTGTTGTCTGTCACATCAGGGTTTTCTCTCAATGTCTTCTCATGTTGCGCAATTTTATCCATAAATTCACGCTCGTCGTCGTATGTCTCTTTGACATAACTAGTCAAACCCTTTTGAAGTCCTTTGCTCCACGCTCCCAATTTATTCGCCTTTAACATATTGTCTACATTGCGTTCTTCGTCTGTCATAGCCTTGAGGCGATCTGTGAAGGTGTCTTTCTCTCTCTCTTGTAACTTGAATACGTTATCCATGATGCTGTCATATGACTTGGATACGATATCCTTGTGATCTTTCATAATCTGCAAGTAAGCTAGCAAGAGATTCGCGATATTCGTTCTCAGCTGTTTTTGATTTCCTTGTAGTAAAATCTCATTCTCAAATTTTTCGCTGACCACATCAGTTCGTAGTTCACGCTCTTCTAAATCTTCTACAGTAAACACATCTTCTACTGTTTGCTCTGAGCCGACTGTTTCAAACAACATGCTTTCATTCGTGGATAAATTCACATATTCTGTTAAGACGAGCAAGAAATACTGCTCAAATAGCAACATACTAGTTCTTTTATCAAAAACAGAATAGGTCTCTTTCTCTCCATAACGAATGGCCGTAAAATACGGCGTCTCCATCGCGAGCATTAATAGAGTCTCCCCATTTTCTTGGATAGTTTGCAATGTAGATGTGAGTATCTTATTCAAATAAAATGAGCGCAACCTAGAATAGTATTCCTTAATTATCTTTTTAATATCCATCTCGTGCGTTCTGGAGAGACCCAAGTATTTTTGAATCTTTACAGTGTCGTAGTCTACGCTATTTAATATAATATTGGGGAAAATCTTCACCATATTCTGCATATATGTCTTGATAAACTGGATATAATTGTAGCTGTCTGAATCAATGATTCCGAATGTCTTTTCTGTATTTGTATCTGCATCTGTATCTTCGCTCCACATAAGCAAGTCGCTCAACAATGTATCTATTGTGCGAGTTTGTCTTCCAGAAAGATTATTGTTTTTCTTGATGAATTCTGTAATGGTCTTTTTCATTTCTGCATTAGTACGCGCCAAATGATTTTTCAATGTTCGCATGGAATGTGAATCAGACTCAATTGCCATGTCAAATGTGTCTACATTTTCTTCCAACATCTCTCTTAGGGCGGGATAGACAACCGCATCGTTTTGATCGTCCAAAAATTCCAGAACTTCGCGCACTTTTTGAATTGAGGTAGATACTGCTCCAAAATCAGTTGATATATGGATTATATTTCTTCTACTGATAATTTGCAGAAGACGCAACAATGATGCATTTGTATATGATCGTCCATCGCTCTTCAATTTAAGGATCATCTCTTTCATTGATTCATTCGGTCCTATGTTGGTAGGTTTTTCACTGCATAACGAGGCGAGTTCTTCAGACATGGGAATTAAAGAGTTGAATCTACAGTAAATAATAAATGCCTTGTAGATGGTGTCTTCGCTAAACTCTTGTTTCACTGCAGGATAAACATTTTTCGTATTTTGATTGCTATACAGTAAATAGGCTCTAGTAACGTTTACTATATCATCCAAGATATTTGCAAGTTCCAAGACGATTTTATTGCACGATCCAATCTCTGGATCCTCTTGGATAAAATAATCAATCGTGCTTTGATTCGTCTCTTTTTCATTACAGCAAGCGTTTTCCAAGAAGGGAACATTCGCCATATTCGTAAGAATCGGTTTCTTCTTGTCTATCACCTTTTGTATTCTCTCTTGCAAATAGAGAGAATATTGAATAATCTTGGATTCAACAACGCAGATATTTTGATGCTGATGCTTATTCCCAGATTTTAAATCACTGAATAACTTGCTTTTGAATTCTGATGTAATATTCGCCAATTTGGTGATCTTTATGGGAAGCAGAGGAGGTAAAAACTGCGACCAACGACTAATATCATGTTCTGCCGGTATTTCTTCCGGTGGATTTGACAAGAGATATTCCGCCTTTTCTTGAAATTTACGCACCACCTCGGGATGGGAAAGGAAATAGGCCTGGATTGTAGCCTTTACCTTTTCGGCAATAAATTGAACCTTCTTTTTGCTCAAAACATACCACGGTTCAGCCGGGCTTCGTATTTTATATGCAACGCATGCGATATAATTTAATGCACTATCGTCGCCGGCACCCTCCATTGGATATCCATCAAATGACTTGATACATCCGGGATACGTTTTTCTAGATTTAATAGAAGGAATGCTGGTCTGCACCCCAATAAGAAACATTCCGGTAGTAACATATAAAAGCAATGAATTATATACGTCATTATACGGAGGAATCGTCTTATTTTTTTTTGCCATTTCTTGAATCTCTTTTTTGTATGTTGATTCCTGTGGGAGGATGGATAGAAAAGTGGTTGTCGCCGTGTTTACCATGAATTCTCTCTGGTCTTCAATATTAATACCCATTGAAGTAGCGTATGCAGTGATTATATTATTACATACTTTTATCTCGTGTGTTTGAATCTTTGGCGTCGCGGAAAGAGATTGAATCAATGTCGCGCCGGCATCTTGTTCCATCATCTCTCGGCTGCGCACTTTGAATCCTGCCTCATATCCTTCTTCCACGTCAAAGTCAATCATCTTGATGACGCGTCCACTGTGTTTATCCACCCATGCATCTCCATCATCACTTAACTTGCCAATCTGCTGAATTAAATACTCTACCGTCATATTGTACGTCGCTGGATCATTGATAAAGGCGCATGCTAACTTATACTGGAACTCGGGGAGAAGCTGCGCGTTTGACTTGATGCAATATCTCCAGTAGATAGATTCCTCTAAGGCGGGTTCTTCTAGGGCTTCTCTCGTAAACTCAATTGCAAAACGAATTAAATCATTTTGTTTCTTGACAAAATCTCTCTGCCCCATAATCAAATTAAGCAGCGGCATATATGGTGATATCAGCTGCGGTTTACCATCGTTACCCTCTTGTCCGCCATTATACCCCATGAGAAATTGCTTATTGTTGTATTGGAAAACGCGATCATATTCTATGCTAGATAGTTTATCACTGATGGAAGTATAATAGTCAAATTCTTGTTTGATTTTTCCTTCTAATTGCTGCTTGGAGAGTTCATACTTGTGATCAAACTCGTTAATTATGTCTCCCAAAACATGCTCACGAATATCTCCTTTATCCATATCCATCGTTATGCATCTTTGATTCGCTTCAATACACTCCTCTTGAAGATTACACATGATGTTGTTATCATTCGCAAAAAAACTTTTATCTACAGTGTCATCCGCTTGCCACACATTATTTACGCGTCTGTAGTATGTAAGATCTTTTTCAGACCGAATATCAAAAATGAATGCATATTGTCCATCTGTCACCTTTTTAATCCCGCTGATTAATGTATCTGCCAAGTAAATGGCGTCCTCGGTAGATAGTTTTTGATTTTTCTTCAATTTCTCCACTAGAAAATCAACAAATGCGTCGGGATCCATTTTTGCCATGTCTTTTTCATAATCGTCAAGGATAGAATAGCGCGTATTATCAAATCGTTTGTCAAAATAAATGTCTTTGTTATTGTCTGCGTCTAGCTCATTCATGGATGTGTATTGTTTTGCAATTATATAGGTCTTGCATAAATTTTTCTCTGAATCGGATTCCAGCTGAGTTTTGTTCGCCTGTTTGTCAAGATCAAAAATATTGTTGAGATTTTGTGGAAACATGAATGGCACGCTTTCCAAAGCAATGGCGCTATTATATAACCGTCCAGCATCTTTTGCAAGGATTCGCCTCAACAATTCGGAATTGGTAATTGTATTTGTTTTTTCGTAACCGTATCCAGTTTGAAAAACCTCTTCACTCTTTTCTCCGAGTATAGCATAAATCGTATTTATTGAGGGCTGGGAGAATTTGGAACTCTTAATACCATTGAATGCGCGGCCGCGTTCAACAATTAATTTGTTATAACCCGAGACCTTTTCATTCAGAAATTTATTTATTTCTACATACTGCATATAGGTTATATCGTTTGAGTAAATCAAGAATGGTTCCAAGTAAGCAATCGCATCAACCAATGAAACTTTACCAACGATATATTTCTTGATCAAACTAAATAAGGTTTTCGTTTTAGGTACGAGTTTTTCAATAAACTTTTTGTATGTCTCTGCCATAGTGAGAGTTGGATCAGGATTCGCCAACATGTAATTTTTTATATTATCAATAAATGTAGGGTCGTTTTCATTTTCATGATCCATCTCATCAATAACCACATTGTTTACATTGGTTCCCTTCTTCAAAAGCTGCCAATAATTCAAAAAGGTGGTGGTTAAGTTCGCTCTCTCCAAAATATCTGTTCCGGGCAAATTTATACGAGAGAAACGTACGACCGGCTCGGGTAGTGTGAGGATAGAACGAATAGATATATCATCTGGTGCAGTTAATTTGACAGTATGCGCGATCATGCGCCCTCCAGTAAACTGTGACCCTTGCAGGCGATTGAGACCTAGATTGTATTTTTGAATCACAAATCGTTTCATTTTGATCATATCATTTTCAACGATGGATGAATAAAAATCTCCCAAATTGTCTACGATTGCAGTAATATTTGAGCCAACATACGTCTCATATATGATATCTTGTAGACTTTCTGGGTTGATAGATTCAAAGGGTGTAAACTGCGGATTGAGCTCATTGATGAGGGACACGTATTTATTCTGTTCATCAGGAAAATTATTGGATTTATAGTTTTCAATGCTCTGGGACATCTTGCTGATATCCTCATTTATTTCTACACTGACAATGTCGGGATATTCAAATGGCGTATTGGATATATTATACACTTTTTTCACATTTTTTACTACAGGCAAGAGCCAATATAGAATTTTCTTGAATGAAATTAGTTCTTTGATTAAAGGTTTCCATGTAGCTTCTTTGACCAGAGCTGATATCACATTGCCATTATCATCAAATGTGGAAAACTGTGTGCGCAGCTGTTTGAATCTTTCAATCATGATGTGAATATTTGTTAGGACATTTCTAGTTCGCTGTGAACTCGGGATTGTGGAAAGCATCTCGTCTAACAAATCATTCGTTTGCATTTCAATACTGTATCGCTGTTTTCCTTCGGTCATTTCAACATATTGGGTAATTTGTCCAAGCTCTTCGTCGGTGCCAAATATAATCTCGTCACCTTGCAAAAGAAGATCGCGAATATTTTGTTTTACGATGTCCGTTGGAATATCTACAATATCTTCCATATTGGAAGATTTTTCATCCTCATCCAAGTTGCCTTCCTCGTCTGCTGTTTCTTCTTCTTTTGCTTCGCCTTCCTCGCCTTCCTCGCCTTCCTCGCCTTCCTTTCTTCTTTCACTTTTTTTCCCTTTTCTCTCTTTTCTCGTATATGATTCAGGAGGTTGACGAATTTCAATCGTTTCAATCGGCAAGTCTTCAGGTATTCCCGAGTATCCAAAATTTATATAAATAGTATCTCCTTCAGGATAAGTGTGAAGCTCAATCATATCTTCTTCCAAATTTGTGATTTCCGCAGTTAAAACCGTGGGCACGTTACCCCCAAAATAGATATTGATCCATGTATTTGGCAATAAATCATTTTGTCTTGCATAACCGAGTTTTTCATTTCGCTTGATGAGAGAAATAGATTCTATTGTGCCTGCACCCAATGTATTATCTTTATTTATTTTTAATAGACTTGTTTCTAGAGTGGTAACGTTAATTAGGTTTATTTTGTTCTTGTCAATATAGTCAATTAAAAATGTTTGATTATTAAATATTTCATTATCGGGATCAGAAATTGTGATAATATCCCCTAATTGTAACGTGATTGGTTCTGAATTATCATCGTCTTCATCCTCGTCATCATTCTTATTCTCATCCTCATTTTTTTTTTCCTCATTCTCTTCCTCTTCTTGTTCCGAGTCTGTATCCTTTATTTTTTCCTCTTCTTCTTCAAACATAAGTGTTCTATATTTATGATAGAAATTTTATTATATTCTTTTTTGGTAAAATAGGCTTTGAAATTTGATAGAGTACAAGTATAAAGATATGTCGTATTAATATATAATACTCATGATATGCAATCTCAACGATTCTTTAACTGGCGATACCTCCTTACTAAAGCTCAAGACTGTCATATCATCGGACTCAAATAAAAAGTATTCAATTATGCATTACGATAAAGATATATTATGTGTTGATCTAATACCCACTCATGGCATCTATCGTTCTGTCATTAAAAACGAAAAAGGACAAGCTGTGTGTATTGCCCCACCCAAGGCGATTCATTCGGATAACTTTATCAAGACATTTCCGAATCCGAGTGAAAATGGCTATGCGATTATTGCAGAAGAGTTTATAGAGGGAACAATGATCAATGTGTTTTGGGACAATGGTTGGGAAATTGCTACAAAACTCACGATCGGATCTATAAATGTAAAGTCAAGTTCAAAGTCAAAACAGAATCCTTTTTATAAAATGTTTATTGAAGCATGTTCAGAGGTAGGGTTAACATTTGATATGCTACAACATAATTATTGCTATAGTTTTGTTTTGCAACATCCAAGAAATAAGATCGTTCTTCCAATTACAAAGCCGATGATATATTTGGTACAAGTATTTGAGATTATTAACCGCGACCAAGATATAGCTTATATTTATGTTGTAGACAAGAGTGATATTATTTTACCTTGCGTAAAAAAACCGAAAATCTATGAAAACTGGACAAGTTATTCGGATCTTATTCGCGACTATGCGTCCATGAACACTTCTTATGATATTCTGGGTGTTATGATTTATGATAAAATAATGGGACAGAGATGTAAAATACGAAATCCTGTTTACGAAGAATTACACAGGACACAATACAAGATGCAATATCTATATTTATCCTTGCGCAAAGAAGGAAAGGTGAAGGAATTTTTATCTGCTCATCCTGAGTGTAAGAATGAATTTTGTCAAATTCGCGATCAACTACATCTATTTACGAACGCAATATTTCAGAATTATTTGAGTTGTTATATCAAAAAAGAAAAAACTCTTCAAGAGTTTCCAAAACAATTCAAAACTCATATGTTTGCGTTGCATATGAAATATATTAATGAGTTGAAATTGCAAAATTCGTATATATCCAAGTCTACTGTGATAGCTTATGTAAATGAACTAAATCCATTACAGACGACGTTTTGGTTGAATTATAATATACGTAGGAGAGATCTGGATAAGATTACGATGTAAAATTTATGCGTTGTCGCCCCGCGATTGGAATTCTTCTATATGCGGCATTCCACAAAAGAACAACTTTCCATTGATTAATTCTCGGTCCATATCGTCCAATGTATATATATACTGTAAAACACTGGTTTTATTCGGTTTGCATGCAGGATTTTTTATAATTTCTGCGACGCGAGCCCAATATATATATTCAGGTGCATTATTCCAATAGTTTCTTTTTTTCGCGAGATCGTATTTCCATAAAAGTTCATCTGCTATCTTGAATAGCATTGCTATGATGAATACAAGAATGACCGTGTTTAGTTCTAACATATTTCTTTAAATGTAATTAATTATAAAATAAATAATTACATTTCATTTTTTTTCAACTCTTTTGCGTGCACGATTTCCATAAAGTAAATCCGGCTGGTTCCTCACTAAAATCATAATTATCGTTTGATTTTGTTTTTATTTTTGGTTTTCTACTATATAATAATCATGAAGTGTGTATTGTGCATTCCAACAAGAAACACTGCTAGATTTTTAGATGTTATTTTCCGAAATATATACACGTTAAAATCGTCTTTTTCTGAATTCATTGTATGCTTTTTTTATGATACATCCTCAGACAATACTTTGAGTAAATTACAATCATTTCAGGCAGAGTTCGGAGTAGATAAATGTATAATATTGATAAACGATGAGCCTTTATTGCATTTTAGAACGCATAGAATTGCGCATGCGCGAAATAAATTGGTTGAATTTATTCGTGTCAGTCATCCAGACTCTGAGTATTTTATAATGATGGATTCAGATGACGTTTGTTCATTCCAAATAGACAGCAACGTTTTGAACGAGCATTTGCTTATGGACAATTGGGACTCTTTATCTTTTAATAGATCTGGATTGACTAAAGAATTTGAAAACTATGATATATGGGCATTGCAATTTGAACCATTTATTCACCATTGCCATGGATATGGCGCCGATCATACCGGCTACAGTGATGTATCACTTGTTGGTATAATGCGCGATTCAATAACAACTATATTGAATAACTTAAAGGATGGAGAATTATTTGAATGTTATTCGGCGTTTAACGGGATTGCAGTTTACCGCACCCCCAAGTTTTTGGATGTACTTTATGATGGAGTAACTCAAAAATATTTTTCTGATGAAGAGTTAGATAAAATGCTGGTTTTGTTCAAAGAAAGATATGGAAAGGAGGTTACTATAAAGTCAGAGGTTCATCCAGATCATGGTGGTGGTCCGCAAAATTGTGAGCATATCGGTTTTCATATTAACGCAATCCGTAAAAACAATGCAAGAATTATGATCTCTGGAAAAAAAATATTTTTCTAATTTTTTTGATAAATAGGATTATAAATGGTAAGGATTTATTGTGACGAAAGATTCTCCTCACTAAATACTAAATACTCTTTTTAATTTTCTGATAAATTTGAATAGCTGCATCTACACACATTTTTAGATGGCCTTTGATACTTGATTTATCAGTCTGCTCTTTATATGCAATGCGAATAATACTATCCGCATCGTGAGGATGCATCTTTTTGAACCCACAATAGGACAATATTTCAGACCCCTCAAAGAACTTATTGTACATTATGAACTCTAGCATTTTACCTAAAGTGTAGTCTTCATTTTTAAGAATAACATCATAAGAGTTTTTCATTGTATTATCTGATATGTTGATTTGGAGTTCATCTGTTTCAATTAACGTATCTATATTGCGCAAAAGATTTACTAAAATATCGCATGACTTGTGAACCAACTCTTGATTGGTAAAAACACCCACCGTTTGAATGGCAAAGTCAAAACTGTCTTTTTTAGTAATACGCTGGCCATCCAAAAGTCTCCAATTCGCGGTTTCAAACTCTACATCCATATTTTGATCCTTCCATTCTTGTCTCTTTTTTCCAAGCTCAATTTCCATCCTGACATCATCCACAGTGTATCCATATGCGCACGTAGAGACGACATTGAACATTCCGCTATCCTTTGCAGTGGAAATGGAAAACTCACACGTCAAATGTAGACTTTCTCCAAGTATCTCATCAGAAATCTTTGGGCGAAGACGGACAAAGTCTATAAATTGTCCGCCGATATCACAAGGAGGGAAGATGCCTCGCGTATCCTTTTCAGATAAATATTCATTCGTAATCAAATTCTTGATCTTGAAATCGGCAGTCGTGACATATATGATAGTATCAGTCAAATTTTCTACATTTACTTCCATCAAATAGTTTTTTAATGGCATATCCATGTCTGTGATGTGGATAGGAATGCAGCTTAGTCGTTGTTTTATAATCTCATTATTGAATCTAGATGTGTTAACATGGATAACCGCTTTATTTTCTTCGTGGGGCGCGGTTTTAAAGACAACCGTTGGAATATCAGAGAGTATTGTGCGACGAATCGCGTTCGCTAAACTCATATTTACACCACTTAAGGTAAAGTTTAAAATATCGCCGTTCTCCCCAATGGTTTCAATTCGTGGATCCATGATATGTATATTGATATGAATAGATATTTAATATTTATTTTTATATCAATTTTTTAACCTTTGGAAAAGTAGATTATATAAATTTTGATATAAACAAGTTAAATATCTCTTCTATCTACATAATTATGAGCTCTATCTTGTATTATAGCAATTTCTGCCAACATTCAAAGGCTCTTTTGCAGACAATTGGAAAATCTCAGCAGATAATGAAGGATGTGCATTTCATATGCATAGACAAGAGAGAAAGAGACGCTAATAACAAGATCCAAATCATTTTGGAGAATGGACAAAAAATTGTTATGCCGGAAACCGTGACAAAAGTGCCGGCGCTTCTCATGTTAAATGATAATTATAGAGTTCTTTACGGAGAGGATATTTTGCGAAGTTTCAAGCCAAAGCAGGAGGTGGCTATAAAACAGGCGACTCAAAACAACAATGAACCTATGGCATTTTCTTTGGGTGGTGGAGGTGGATTCGGTATTATGTCAGATCAGTATAGTTTTCTGGACATGGATTCAGATTCACTTGCTGCCAAAGGTGGTGGGGGTACTAGACAAATGCATAATTATGTTCCCTTGAATTATTCTGATAGTATTAGTACACCGGATGATGATGTCAATTATAAAACTGCGAATAAAATCCCTGAATCACTCACAATTGAACAATTGCAGAGGCAGAGAGAACAAGAGCTCAGTTTTGGAAAAGGGTAGAATCCATATTTCGTATTTTTTGTATTTTGTAAAAAGTATATAAAAAGTAGAATGGTAAGTAAGATATGACGAGTTTATTGCCAGCATTTAACGATCATTTTATTGAATTTGTGAGTGATATTCATCGTGTGTTTCCAGAGGATGTAGATATTCTCTCAGCAAAGAATTCTTTTATTGCACTTCGCAAGATGAATCCAAAACTCATTATTTTGAGCTGGAAGTCATTTGTTGTGGATAAGTATAAGGATTCTATTGATAGAGGTGATATATCTTTTTTCATCAATAAAGATTACTTTCAAGACGTAAATCAAACACCGCATGCGGAAAAAATTACAGAGGCGATTAACCGATTGCGAAATCCAGTAAAAGCAATGACAGCAGACGATCAAGCAAAAATAATGAAATATATTCAAAATTTGACCAAGCTGTGCTTATTGTATTGTAACATGCAATGAGAAGTCGGATGATTTACTGATAACTAATATATTTCTTTTGAGTTTGACTTAAAAAATATTTTTTATATCAAACATATAATGAGTAACGAAGAACCGCAAATTCCAGAAGAGTTTCCCAAAATTATCAAGGATTTCGTATTAGATATGAAGAGTACCTTTCCCGAGTATCAAATTTTTATTTCAAAATGGTGGAAAGACAAGGATTCGTATGATCACATAGAGGATGCCGAAGAGAGAAAGAATGTTATGAATAAAGGACAAGAGAATTGTATAAAATTCTTGTTTAAATTCTGCTTGAAGAAGTATCCTCCGCGATTCTTTGATATTCTTTACCAAAATAACGAGATCTTTGGCGATGACTCGGAGGCCGATACCGAATTTTTACCATACATACATTTCAAAAACTTGTGGCAACAGACTGACATTAGTGACAAAACAAGAGAGACGATTTGGAAGTATTTGCAGATGATAATGTTTTCCGTGGTTGGCTCTATAAATAACCGCGAGGCTTTTGGTGATAGCGCAAAGCTTTTTGAGGCTATGAATGAAGACGAATTCAAACAAAAGTTGGAGGAATCGTTGGATCAGATGAAGGGTATTTTTGATAATAGCGGAAAAGATCCATCAGATGCTATTCCACAGCCAAATGTGGAACACCTTCATGAGCATATTACTGGGATGTTAGGTGGAAAACTCGGACAATTAGCGAAAGAGATTGCCGAAGAGACTGCGCAAGACATGAACTTTGATATGGACGGCTCTACTGATGTTAAAGGGGTATTTCAAAACTTGTTTAAAAACCCAGGCAAGCTTATGGGACTAGTAAAAAATGTTGGAGAAAAGTTGGATTCGCGACTAAAATCGGGAGAGATCAAGGAGTCAGAGCTTATCAAGGAAGCTAGTGAAATGATGAGTCGCATGAAAGATACGCCTGGTATGGGAGACATCCAGTCAATGTTGAAAAGAATGGGTCTTAATACAAATGGAGCTAAGCTTGATCTCAATGGTATGAATGCAAAGTTAGCACAGACTATGAAAACAGCGCAGATGAAAGAAAAGATGAAGGAGAAGGCGGATATTAACAGGGCGGCTAGAGAAATGGCTGCACAGATGACAGCGACCTCTCCGCAGTTTGCTCCGCCGGCATTTTCTGATGACCAATTAATGCAATTTTTTGATAAAACCCAGCCATTGTCTAGTCCAAACCCGACGCCAACTAAAAAAAGTGATAAGAAGAAGGGAAAGGGAAAGAGTAAGAAGTAGACCGAGTCCCATATTTTTGTAAAAAGTAAAAAAATAAGTACTCTATTATATATATATGTCAATTCCATTTTGGTCCAATGATCCATCCATTTTATTCAATAAAGACTATCTATTTGAGCTCTGGCCATTTCCGTCTATGTGTTATGAGCAAAAAATGAATGCTATATCTAGACTGATTATAATATTCACTATTTTAGGATATGTTTCAACTATGTCACTGAAGATAGTTGGTGTAGGTATAGTCACACTTGGAATTATTTATTTTATGTGGATGCAAAAGACAGGAGTGGAGAAAGAGGGATTCAGTAAATTTAAAGGCATTGGAAATGCGGAAAGCAGTGCTACAATAAAATCCGGTGCACATGAAACTACGACAAATCCAGTAACTTTGGAAACGATTATAAAATCGGACTTTCAGTCGGGTGATAAGAAGAATCCATTCTCAAATGTATTACTTACAGAGATTATGGATAATCCAACACGTAAATCAGCTCCGCCCGCATTTAATCCGGATATATTGGAGGATATTACCACCTCTACAAAAAAAAGCACGCAATTCTTGAATCCTGGAATCAAGAATACAAACAAACAGTTATTTAGCAGTTTAACAGATAAATTTTATCTGGATCAATCAAATCGGTCTTTCTTCTCCAATCCAAATACGAAAATACCGAATGATCAAGGGGCTTTTGCACAATATTTATATGGAGATATGCCCTCATGCCGTGATGGTGATGCTATTGCTTGTGTGCAGGATAATTATAGGTATATCTTGTATTAGTCCATCCGTTTTTGGGAATGGTGGAGCCGAAAATTTAACTCTTTCGTCCCTGAAGTAACCAATTATGGTTATTTAACCCTTTCATGCCTGAAAGGGTTAGGTGGGATGGGCGACTGACTTTATTTTATAACATATAATAAACTATGAAGGTTTTTTGTTCTGGAAGTTGTAGATTATTAACAACCATAACAAAAAGTTATGATAAAATATATGCCATTCATTCAATGTATTATAATTTTTTGGGTGTGAATTTTTTAGGAAAATTACACAACACACAGCAACATATTCAATTTATAAAATATATAAAGGGTGATATTGTTTTACCTGAGCATATTTTACCTTGTTTTTTAACATCATATAATAAAACGATTGATGGAGAGATTGAAAATATTGATACAACAATATGTAAGGTAAAAAATCTAAAAGACGGATTGCGCGATTGTACCTGTTTTATATTTGAGATCTGTTCAATAAAATTATATAAAAAAGAAGGATTTCATGTACAATATGAACTTGTAAATGATTATAATACAGTTTCAGACGTGGACGAAGAGGTGCAAACAGAAGAAGATGTATACAACGACTTGAAAGAAATACGTAATTTAATATCATTAGATAAAAAGATAATTTTTCAGTGTCATTTTAGACCAAATATTATTTATAATGATACCACAAAGGCAATACAAAATAGAGAAACTATATACAACGCGTGTAAACGATTTTGTAATGAAAATGAAAATACCGTTTTATATGATCCTAGTCTTTTTTTACATAATAATCACGAGTTTTTTGATGGAGGTACACATTTTACCGATATTGGATATGAAGGCGCATTCAACTATATTTACGATGAATTTATAAACAAATAAACAAATAAATACTAATTTTGCGTATCTGTTTTCTTTTTTTTTACTCAATATAAAATATTATGTCCACATCATATTTTATCTTAGCCAAACCGACTGGCAGTCCAGTGTACAAGAATGATTCTAATCAGATTGTTTCACTCAATAATACAGTATCGTACATATTGCCTCAGAACTTGATTTCTTGTTTTTGTGAACGCGGTTTATTTGAAGCTACTTTGATTGAATGGTGTAAACAATTTTGCAGCAAAGACAAAATTATGTTGGATATTGGCGCACACACGGGCACATATTCTCTCTCTTTAGCTTCTAATAGTAAACACGTTTATGCATTTGAGCCTCAAAAAATGACCTATTATGCATTGTGTGGTGGTGTTGCATTGTCTAACTTATCCAATGTTAGCTGCTGCAATTTTGGGTTAGGGTCTGATGAACAAACCGGATCAAATGTACTGAAGATTGTTAGCAATGACGGCGGAGGGTCTTCTCTCCATGCACCATCTTCTGGAGTTGTTTTGAGAGAAGAGACGATTCAAGTGGAGACACTGGATAGTATGGAATTAAACGATATCGGATTCATTAAAATGGATGTGGAAGACAATGAACTTTTTGTTTTACAGGGAGGCGCAGCTACATTGAAACGATGTAATTTGCCTCCCATCTTATTTGAATGCAACGACAGAGAGAAAAATGTGGCGCTCTTTGATTTTATTGCGGAATTGGGATATAGTGTTGTTCCTGTGGGAGGGGTCAGCAATATGTATTTGGCAAATGTTGTATAATTTATAATTTAGCATAATCATACACCAAAAAAATATATATGGTATATGTATATACCGAATGGCCCAAGTATCTGGTTATGTCTTTGAGAATATGTCAAGAATTGGCAACGATTCTTGTTGTGTAGATCAAAATAGTATTCAAAATGTGCAGAGTTGCAACTACACTCTTCAGAATTATTTTGGAAATGATTGTTCCATGAAACGCCCGATTGATTTAGCAACAACTCAGCCAGGTGTGAACTACAAAGGAGGGTTCAACTCTGGAGCTGGAGGATGTAATATTGATCAAAGTTCTGAGCTTCTTATCGGAACTATTCAAACGCATCCCAAATGCCGTATTTCTCTCTTTCAAAGGCCATTTTCAACCGTTCCCTTTTTAGGGCGCGGATCTGTGGATCCTATTATGGAGTCTGAGATTCAACAGGGTGAGACAATCACGAATAAACGCAGTGTTGTGCAATTATCTGAGAAGAGTTACCAGAAATACAGTAATACACCTCTTCTAGGAAATATTAAGAGCCGTCTAACTGATCCAGCCTTTTGTGTGGAGGGTGCTGCATCCCAAGGATGGATTCGTGGCGGTGTTCCTTCCCGAGAACTTACCCGAGACAATTGCTCTTATGGCGGAAAACCGCTATAACTTTTTCGCACATGAAAAAGGTAAAAAAGTATATAGAGATTCGGTATGTAAATAATTACATGTACAATACAAGATTGGTTTGCACATATAAGATACATGAGAATGATGATATGTACCGAAAAGATTTATTAGATGCTTTTCATTTAGATAGTTTTGATGAGGCTGCTATCAACAAAGCAATAGAAGATCTATTTCACAAACTGTCATTGCACGATAGATTGAGGGAGTGCATGAGAAAGTCTGCTGCTGCTTTTTTAAGCGAGGATTTACAAATAGGGTTTATGGGGCTATTTACATTTGATTTCTTTGATATATCGCATCCGTGTATTTGCGAATTTTTGGAAACGGGGACTATTTGTGAACAAAATATAAAAGCGATTGAATCTTGTTTTGGTTGTAGATCTCAGTCTAGTGAGGAGTCCGAGTTTTGTGAGGAGCAGGAGACGCGAAGCGACGGATAGCGATGAGCATATTCAGGAGGCAGAATGCCGGATGAATAGTGAAGCAACTGAATGTGAAGATCATAATTAACCTTTTATGTCTGAAAGGGAATTTTTGAGTGGCTGAAGTAACCAAATATAGTTACTTCAGGCACGAAAGAGTTAAGAAGCAGAATGCAGGACGGTTATAGTCTTGTTTATCCCTTTTATTAGATAGATAAAAATATTTTTATCCCTCCAAAAAAGAATATCTATATAGTAAAATGGCTTCAACACGCAATAAAAATACACCAGGCAATTATTGTTTGGATCAAAATCAATATGCCCAATCTCGTCAATATACGACTTATAAAAATTCTGCTTATGGTGAGGCAGTTAGTACAAAATTGCCTGGACATGGGCTAAATCCCGGACAATTGCCTTGGAATACTATGTCATATAACGCGCCAGATATAGAGTCTTTTTTATTCGGAATCAACGCAACGAATTTAGTGAAGCCTGCTCCTTGCTTTACTCCTGAGCTTAAGAATTTATGCACTGCAAATATTTTTGAAACAGGACCAATTTATATTCCAGAGCCGTTAATAGTAGAAAAAAATCAGAGACCTTTTCCTGCGCCATAGAAACATTTATCTGAATCAAAAAGAAAACTATATGAATTAGGTGTTCTCTAATTATACTTGAGCAAGCTGTCCACATATGACTTCTCATAAACAGCTAGTTTTGTTGTACCATCCCATGTGCTATACGTGGCCAATATGCGATCGTCTTCCACAACAATACCAAGACAATATTCAATGCATTCTCCCTCAAATTTAAACGGCGCAGAATGTCTCAAAAAGTTCATATTTATATCAAAAACCGCAAAAATATGGTAGTAATGACGAGGGGTCTCATATGAAACAATATGTAAAACAAACCATATCTCTCCATTATGTTCTACTCCTGGTGTGGATCCACGAGAATGACTGAATATTTTGGGGGTATTCTCCTTGGTTTCTATCAAATCCAACATATTTGTATCATAATTGATTTTGCATATTTGTAATGGACACCACTTGTAGATCAAGCAATTTTCATTGTTGTACTTCATATGAACCCAATTCTTTTCGCACCAACTCTCACAAAAAGACGGTTTCACCTCAGTAGACATGATATATTTAGACGTGATATCGTAATCACCCATCAACATACCAATCTTTCCGTCCTTATGTTGGCTTGTTCCCATGTAAATCAATTTACTATTATCATCATTTGAAAAAATGCGAATATCTTCTATTCCTAAATATCTTCTATCTTCATATTCAACATCAAATATTTTTTCAAAAGTCATATTCAATTCTTTATTCATCTCTACATATTTATTGTTGGTAATGATATGTTGATCACAATCCAAATAATTTCCGTTGCTATCAATGCGATAGTTTACCATTCGTATATTCAAACAGTATCCAGATCCGCTCATACTCGGTAAAATAGAACAAGACGAAGAATTAAACTTTATCATCTTGTCACCCACAAAACATTCCTCAGAAAAGCTTAAATCTATAAGCTGTTTTTTCACCAAAACATCCTTGTAAAATTTCATGTTAGATAGCGTGTTACTGATAATTCCATAGTCATCGCAATTATTGAATATAGAAACTACGGCATCATTTATATTACTTACACCAATATAGCATCCCATGATAGAATATTCGTAATCAAACTTATAAGTATAAACATCGTTACTTAAGAATAAATAATTATCCTTTTGAATATTTTGCTTTAGCGCCTCTTTGGCGATATCGTAAAATATCTTGGCTACTTTACATTTACCTACCACACGATAATATTGTACAATCTTGTATAAATTCTCTAGTCGCAATGGTGTGTGATTATATGCCTCCAACCAATAAAATAATGCATCCCCCATTTTGTTCAAATGCTCATAAATATTGGCTATATTGTAATAGCTATACCACACTTCTTGTTCCCAATCACCCAATGCGATTCGTTTTTTGTAATACTCAATAGCCTCGTCAAAATGCCCGCTATCCTTGTAGCTATTGGCCAAATAAAAATGGTAACGCACATTGTTTGGCTCTTCTTTTAATCCTTCCAGGAGCAAGCGAACATCTCTCTCAAATTTGTCGCCCTTTGAGCCACCATCACCCACATCACGAATAAAGAGCTCATCCTTGCTGATATTTACGTTATGATTATTCGGAGGTGTTGAAACGTGTTCGTGAGTCACTCCTAAATATTTGAATGTTCCATTATTTTTGACAATACGCATATTTTGGTAATAAAAAGAGTCATTGCCTTGCAATAAACAAAAAGAGTCGGCCTCTCTTAAACGTGTTTTATCAAATGTTTTCACATCTAAAATCATATCTGCATCTATTAATAAGGCGTAATCAGACATACCTGCAGATACCTGCAGCGCAAACGTCCGATTATATGCGAAATTTTTAAATGGCTCTTCAACTACTTTTCCGGGGATATTTTTCTCAGAAAAGTATGTTTTAATCAATTCAATGGTATTATCTGTAGAGCCGGTGTCACAAATACAGTAACAATCAATTAAAGGAAGCACAGATTCCATCAAACGATTGATGATTTTACTCTCGTTTTTCACAATCATATTGAGACAAAGAGTCGGAACAGATTTGTCTATCTCTTGTATTTCAAGCCGCATAATATAATTTTATAGATATAATCTTCATGCAATTTTAACTCATTCAAAACGTTAGCTCTCCCTATTTCAGAATCATCGGAGATTTGGAACAAAAACTCCTAAATAATTTGAGGGATTTTTTTGATATATTTTTTTTCAGATGATTATTATATGGCAAATACACGATTTTATTATGACCCATGTAGAACAAAAAAACAATTGCAACAATCTACTGGTCCAGGAAGATATATATTGAACGTACCAGGTAATGGAAGCAATCCATGTTATATGGAAGACCCTCAAATTATTGTGCAAAAATGGGGCGCAAATTTAATGACAAATAGTACAAATGTAGAAAGTGATTTGTTAGGTGTTAATCGGAGAAATATAGGGCGTGATTGTTTAGGAAAAGACGAGTATACTAGATACAATGTACCAACACAACAGGTACAATACCCAACATGCTCTATGTTGTATACAGAACAATCACGAGCAATTATGCCTGCATGGACAGCCCGCGATTTGGAGCAAGTTGATTGGTATACTTTACCATTAAATCCGCAGGAAAACACGTGCTTATCTTTTCAAAATAATTTAAGTACAAGAATTCTAGAAAAGGATTACTATAATAATTCATGTGACTACTTGTCTCCCTCTAGTTAACTCTTTCGTGCCTGAAGAACCAAATATGGTAACTTAGTCACTCAAAAATTCCCTTTCAGACATGAAAGGGTTAAGCACTCGCAAGAAAACAGCAACAAAGGGTTAGAAATAGTATAATATATCTTTTTATTCATGAAACAGATGAATAAATCTATCTATTAGATGGGTTATCAATTATTATATATATTATATATAATAATGGAAATAGCGATCCCACTGCTCGCCTTAGGTGGCATTTATGTTATTTCAAATCAAAAGACAGAAAGTTGCAAAAAAGAAATAAAAAAAATAGGACAAGAAACGTTTACTAATATGGGACGAAACCCAAATTACCTGCCAAATGCAGATGTTCCTCCGCAGAATTATCCAATTACCAATAACAAACAGTTGGCAGATACTGTACAAGAGTACCAGAATCCAAATTCCACCACCGATAAGTATTTTAATCAAAATTATTTTGAAAAACAAGAAAACGCAGGAGTTTCGGTGGGAAACACACCACAACAAATATATTCTATGTCAGGCAATTATTTAGACACTAAATCTTTCAAACACAACAATATGGTTCCTTTTGACGGTGGAAAAATAAAAGGATATACTTATCATGCAAATATTGCTGAATCAGTATTAGATAATATGGTCGGTACTGGATCGCAAGTAATCAAAAAAATAGAGCAGGCTCCTCTATTTAAACCCGAAGATAATATTAATTGGACATATGGCATGCCGAATCAAAGCGATTTTATGCAATCAAGGGTAAACCCTGGAACAAGAAATAATAACGTGAAGCCTTTTGAGAGTGAAATTGTTGGTCCTGGTCTGAACCGTGGATATACCACTGAAGGAAGTGGCGGATTTAACTCGGGTATGGAAGCGCGCGATCAATGGTTGCCGAAAACAGTAGATGAGTTGCGTGTCTCCACAAATCCAAAATTAGAATATAACTTGAATAATTTAGAAGGTCCTTCTTATGCTCATGTGCAAAATGTTGGTATTCTCGGTCGTGTTGAGAAACAAAGACCTGATACGTTTTTTATCAATACGCAGGATCGCTGGCTTACTACTACTGGCGCAGAAAAGGGGGAGGCTTTACGTCCTATTCAAGAAATGGGAATCTTGCGAAGAAACTCTTCCGAAATAAATTACCCTGGACCAGCTGGTCCAGCTGAAAAAGTTGCTGGACGCGTGCCAAGCAACTTTGAGGAATCGCGAAGACAATTAACAGCTACCAAAGATGTGCCGCATGCTTCCGCTCAAGGACATGGACCAGGCATGGACGGCAGAGTATTGATGCGCTCTTATACAAACTATAATAACAACAGAAGTACGGTTAAACCGGTTGATACTATGCGAAGCGGATTTAGTGGGGCAATCGGTGCCGCGATTGCTCCTTTGATGGATGTGTTTAGACCTTCGCGCAAGCAAGAAATGGTGCACAGTGTTCGTATATATGGTGATGCTGGATCTAGCGTGCCCTCTAATTATGTTAACAATCCGCGAGATATTACGACGACGACTATTAAGGAAACAACCATGTATTCACCGAATTTCTATATTAATAATCAGAAAGAGGGTCATTATGTGGATACTCACACTCCGTTAGAGACAACACAGCGCGAATCTACCAACTATGAAACGTATGGTAATGTAGGAAACAATCATGAAGGAGCGATGGAGTATGGTTCTGTTTATAGGCAACAGAATAATGATATCAAGATGCAGACTATATATAATAGAGCCAATATGGGAGGAACTCAAATATTCAACCAGAATATGAATGTGAGCATTGATAAAAGCGATACGAATTGCATGGATAACCGCCCCTTTGGTCCGTCCTCAGTTATTTCATTACCTCCTGCCAAGGAAAATTATGGACATATGGGTCCACCTCAACAGTTAGATATGGGGATTGAGATTCAACGCAATACTCCAGATATTTTGAACGCTTTCCGAGCAAACCCTTTCACACACAGTTTGAACACATCTGTATAGATAGAGCAGCGACGAAGCTTTTTTCACATAATAATATAGAACAACCATGACCAATCGTTTTTTTGAACAAATACGAGGGGAAAATGATGATTTATATTATTATGTTTTACCAAAAAATACACTATTATACCGAGGAGATACTTCTTTCTATATGAGTAGAGGTCTTCCTCAAGATCCTGTTTTTTTTAGTACAACTCCAGAAGCAGTTGAACAATATGGAATTGTTTTTGAGTTTCAATTGAAAAAGGAATTGCATTTACTTGCTTTGGACAATCCTGAAACGATGAAATCACTTTATGAATATGCTAGAGATGAGCCACAAATTCAGCTCATATTGAAAAGAAACTATGGATATGGATATGAAACCAGGGTTCGTTACTCTACGCCTGTAAGTGATAAAGAGCTTACTAATTATTTGTGTAGAAACGACTTTGATGGATATGCGACAGATACAATGATAACTGATAGAGGAACAGAGTTTCATAAAGAAATCATGGTGTGTAATCAATCTGCAGTAGAACTTGTTCGTCAAATTACAACAGACAGTAAAACGATTGCAAGTGAAGTGGAAAAATATAAACTACGAAATGTATCTATTAAAAAAGAAGGTAAAAAACGATCCTCAAAATCAGAAATGAATTCACCCGTTAAAACTTATCCAATATCTAGATCTCTCTTTGGTGATGACGGCGACGATATGGGTTATGAAACTCCTAGCGGCGGTAAAAAAACATCGGTATCATCCAAAAAAAGAATTACCAGAAAAAAAAGACAAAAACGCAAACGCGTATACAAATCGCGAAGAAGATAATTCGTTTATAATACAATATAAAAAATACATGTATCATAATAATAATACTAATTTATGTCCATACTCAATATTCATGAAAATATCAAAGAAAAACTGGAATACTTTCATTCCATACACAAAATACCAAATATTATTTTTCATGGACCATCTGGATCAGGAAAACGAATGATTGTTCATAATTTTGTAAACACCATTTACAATAACGATAAAGAGAGAATAAAATCCTTTGTTATGCACGTCAACTGTGCTCATGGAAAGGGCATTAAATTTATACGTGAAGAATTGAAATTTTTTGCAAAGACGCATATTCAATCTAACGGCGGAGATATTTTCAAAAGTGTTATTTTATTGAATGCAGATAAATTGACAATGGATGCACAGTCTGCCTTGCGACGTTGCATTGAATCGTTCAGTCATACAACGCGTTTTTTCATCATTGTAGAGGACAAATACAAACTTCTGAAGCCAATTTTATCAAGATTCTGTGAGATTTACGTTTCTGAACCCATTTATGAAGGTTCGCCCATAAATTTGTATAAATATAATTTGAACGAGACGTTTAAACTGAAATTGATTAAAATGCAGCGCAACGATTGGCTGAAAAAGGAACTAATGAAGCCAATTACTTCTACAACAGATGTAATACAATTGTCTGATAAATTGTATAAAAAGGGATACTGCGGTTTGAATATTATCCAGATTTTGGAGAATCATTCGTGTTTTTCCAATATTTCTCTAGAAAAACGATATGAACTACTTGTGGCATTTAATAAGGTACGAAAAGAGTTCAAAAACGAGAAACTTTTATTTTTCTTTATACTCAACTTTTTATTCTTGGATTCTTGTATTTTTTTGGAGAATATTTCGTTTATGTAAATCCAATCCACCTTTGGGAAAGGTGGAGCCAAAACCCGAATCAACCTTTGGGAAGGGTGGAGCCAAACCCGAATTAACCTTTGGGAAAGGTGGAACCAAATCCTGCTACAAGAATTGTGAGGAGCAGGAGTCGCGAAGCAAAGAACGCATCATGAATATGGAACTGCGTTTATTCTATTTTTCTTTTTGGTCATTGTAATACATAAAATATGGATGATTTCAATGTTAGTTCATTACACGAAAGTAAAAATGAATGGGGGGCTCGTTTACTCACTATATTAACTCCATTAATCATGGAAGGATTCAAGTCAATATTTGACGAGGCTTATAAACTTTGCAAAGATAACAATGAAACAGATAAATATTTAATGACTTTTCAAAATTTCGTATCTAGAATTCCAAAATGGAATCCCATAATTATTGAAACGGAGAGAAAAAGAATATGTGAAAAGAGTGCATGTGGGTATTTAGAGGATTTGGTGACATGTGTGCATATTATTCAGTTGAAACTACTCACTGCTATGCGGGCTGGTAACAAACAAAAGAAGATTGATATTCAAATTCCCAAATTGGATGATTTTATTCACAAAGCGTACATACATGTAGCCAGAAAAGTATACAAGAATGTATATTTGTTTGAGACAAATATACCCCCTTTGCAAGTGCAAAAGAATCACCGTGAACTAGAGATAATTATTCAAGAGTGTGTGTTAAATGCTGTGCGAGAGAATATTCCCATTGAATCTATTCTACGAGCATATATGGACGAAACCGTGGAGGAGGATGTTGTGGAAGAAATAAAAGAGGAGATTATTCCCGATCAAGTGGCAGAGACGATACAAGAGTCTTCTATTGATACATCTGCCGCTTCTTCTGCCTCTGCCTCTATGCCTACCAAATTGAGCTTTAATGATGTTGACTTAGCAATTGGTGTGGACAATAAAGAAGAGCAAATAGTTGCACCTAAGGATATTGATCGCTTAGAGCAAGTTTCCGTAATGCGAAATGAACAAAGAAAACTAGAAACTGACGACGATGATGACGACAATGCATCTAACGTGAAATTACATATTTTTGATGAATCTATACAACTGGATAATTTAGACGTACACAATATTGAACCTCCAAAGCTTGAGTTAATACCAGATTTATTGGTAGATGATATTGAGATGCTTGTTTAAAATCCTGGATGCGTAAAACTATTTAGAACATTGTCCAAGGATATAAAAACATGGACAATATTTTTATTATTGCTGGAATTGTATCTATTGTTTTCTTCTTAGCTAAATTTGTGGAGATGAGATTTATTGAGAAGGAAAGCAAACCGCTGAAATTATTAGTGAGAGATACATTGATTGTTTATGTATCCGTTGTACTTGGACATTTTGTGTTAGGTCAGTTGAAACCGATCATGCAACAAGCTGGTGATAGCGGTCCCATAGTTCCTTCAGCATTTACCGATAATCCTACATTCTAACATTCTAATGTAAGGGAAGCCGGAGGGGACGCGAGCATTATCGCCCTGTCCAAATTTTCACCAACGGTTTTTTTATATACTTGTACTGTTTGGAATAATCTTCTAAACTGTATCCCCATTTTTCATAGACCCAAATATTTCCCAATAAGGAAGGCGTTTTATACAATGTCGGCGACTCAACATAGAACAAAGCCCCCAAAATCCTTTCCAAGGAACAACGATCGCTTCTATTTTTCACTACTTTAAGCAAATTGAATAAATTGTATTTTTCTTGCAAGGAAGAGAGAAATGCTAAACTAATATATGACTGCACTCCAAAGCATCCATGCCATATATCGCTCTGGCGAAATCCAAGTTTTTGCACACTTGTTGCTGAAACTTTATCCAAAATAGATTCGGAATTCTTGAGAAGACCTGCTAGACGAACACAGTTGTCTATGTCTTCATTATAATCAAAATGCCATATTGGCATGACTGCTAATTGTCTCATTCGTTCAAAAGGGATTCTTTTGTGAAAAAAAACACTGTCGTGCAGAATGACGGCATTTGCGAAATATCGGTTTTTATACAAATAGTAATACGGTAACAATTCTCCTCTCCCTGCATATTCAGACTGAACAATCGTAATATTTTTGTATGAAAAATGCGATTCTATGAAGTTGTAATTGCTATTGTCATCAATAATGATGATTCTGCGAAATGGATAGAACCGTCTTATACATCTCACACAATGATTCCAATATTTATTCGTTTTTTCTGAATTTACATGTCTCGTAATAATAAACCCATAGTTCTCAGTCATATTTATAACAGTTGTTTTTATAATTAGTATAAATCCACATTTAAAAAGTCTAATTCAATAATATATATATATATATGGCTGAAGTAACAAATTTAGAAAAAATAACCAGGATCGTAAATGCAAATACAGAAATTCAAATTCTTAAAGAATTAATGCATGCACCAGATAAGCTGATGGCAAAAGAAGCCATGTTTGAGCTAGCGCGTCGTGTCAAATGGGTCAATGTTCCTAAATCATTGATTACTGGTAAATATAGCAATAAATATGACTATTTTGATCCAAACATGAAGTATTATGTTTGCAGTTATGGTGGAGCGGGTTCAACCATGTTATGTGAATATTTGAATCATTTTGGTACAACATATCACATACATAGTAGAAATCCACCTCAAAAGCTAACAGAAGTCGGTAAAAAAAAAGATGATGATGGTAATTCTGTTGGTAGTGTTGTATGGTTTAATGATACTGTAATTCCTGATTCAGAATTGCATAATTATAAGATTATTTATATTTATAGAAATCCAATTGAGTCCATATTTAGCCGGTTCATAACAGGACCTTATAAAAAAATTAATATGAATCATCTAGATAATATTGAAGCAGCACATTGGAATATGGAACGTATTGTAGCAAATGAGATGGATTTATATAAATTGGAGGAATTTTTCTACAATTACGTGAATCCTAATAATCGCAATTACAAAATAATCTGTTTAAATTATGATAAATTTTGGAACAATATTGAGACCATTAATGATATATTAAATATTCCTAATTTACCAGAATTTTATCCTGTAAGAAAAGAAACGGAAAAACAGTATCCCCATTTGGATGTATTTACCAGAATCTATGGTGCTTTGATTAAAAAAATGGATAATATGGATCCTATTTATATCAGTTAATCTTTTCCCATTTTATTAATGTCTAATCTCCAAACTGTCCCAATTTTGGGACAGTTTGGAAAATTAGCATATGCCTTTATTCATCTCCAGGCTCATAAATGAGCCTGGAGATTAAAGGTTAACTCTTTCAAAAAATAAAAGAGTTAATCCAAAAAGCACACATCTAAAAATTATCCAAATTTAAAACCTTTTCATTATTAGGTATCTTGTTCTTGGATATAGTAAATGCATTAAACTCTTTTCTCTCAAGCTGAGCTTGAGGTGTATGATTGTGCACATATCTTGCAATCATTTTATATAATTTGAAATCCGGATAGCGATCAGCCCCATTGTTCTTGTACAAGACATTTATGCCATTGTCATCCAAACACCATTCAACAATTACTCTTGTAATCGCATCACATTTATTTAAATCACGTATGCTGTCCATACTATCCACCAAATAATCAAAAATAGAGCATGCCAGCCTGCATAAATCAAAACTATAATTCGGTTCTAAACGCGGTTTTTTATCATTATAGTAGGGTTCAGTATTATATTGCGTTGATGCATCACCACCCAATTGAAAGCTATCGCTGCACATTATTTTTCCATCAAATTTATAAATGCTTCTTCCAAAGTCAATTATTTTAAATATTCTCCCGAATGTGGGAACGCGATAATACTTCTTTTTGTAACAATAATAAATAAATTCCTTTTCGGTGTTTACATACATGATATTATTCGTATGCAGATCATTATGCGTGAAGGAGAATACTTTCTGGTAAGTTATCAAGATCATGACAACTTGCATCAATGCAGAGAACCACTCCACTTCACTCAAATCATTGTGTAGAATTAAATCATCAAACGTATTTTCGCAATTTTCCATGCAAATAACTTGTACGGGGAATTCTTTAAAGGTTGCATATACATGCTCTTCTTCTTCAGATTCATCATCGTCGTTGTCGTCATCATCACTGTTATCGCAACCGCTTCCACTCTCACCATCTATGTCGGACCAGTCACCTGATTCGTCATCCTCGTCAATTTCATCGTGAGAACCCGTATGAGATGTTCTAGAAGAACAGCTTGAGCCGGATTTAAGTGTTTCTGTCTTGGACTGATGCAAATCTGTGAAATCTATTTCCAACTCTTTTAAATTCTCTGTGGTTATGGTTGATGATACGACAGAGGAAGAGTCTACTGTTGTAAAGACCGTATCAAATACAGATTCATCAAATATATCGGTAACGAGCGCTGCTGTTGCATCTTCAAATATTTTGATTGGAGCTAGTTTAGGTTTCTCTCCATCCTCACCATCCTCACTGAATATATTGCTATAATCTTCCACTTCAAATAAAACATTTTTTTGCTTATTGAAAAAATCGGATTTTGTCAAATAATCCAAGTCGTCAAATATATTCACTTTGAAATCATTTTTAATCGCTAAAAATGATCCATAAAAGTCTAAACCATGAATAAACCCGTTATTATGAACCATCTTGCTTGTCAAATAAGAGAAGAAACTATCTACATAAGCTGAATTATTCATATCCAATGTTTTAGGAGGTGCGGTTGACTCTCTAATAGATGGTAAATGGAACAAAGAACTATTTTTCCAATCGTATTTTCCAATCATAAATTTGAATGGGTCGAGAAGAGGGGCTAATTTGAAAAACACATTTTTTGTTTTCGGTTTAGATTTTTCATTAATAGAATGTTTGATAGTACACTTGTAGAGGTTTGGGTTTATATCGGCTAAATTACTCTGTACATTAGAGAGATACCAGGAATGGTTCAGATTGACTCCGTTATAATTTGTTTCGTTTAACACAAAGAACCTGTTGTATAGGGGTATATAATTTTGGGTTTTAACTAATCCAAAACCTTCTAAACTCTTGAACAATTCTTGATTTTTGCGCTTTTGATAATTCACAGTCGTTTCCATGGAACTAAATATATACCTTGTTCAATATTAAATTCATGAATTTAACTTATAATTCGCGTATTTCAGTGTTCTTTCTTTTTCCAATATTATGTATGACATTGGAACTTAAGAAATTTGATATGAAGAGCATTAGTTTTAGACCCAATGAAAGTAAAGGTCCTGTTGTTGTTTTGATCGGACGTCGTGATACGGGTAAAAGTTTTTTAGTTCGTGATCTGCTTTATTATCATCAGGATATTCCGATCGGTACTGTGATTTCAGGGACAGAGGAAGGAAATGGATTCTACAGTAAAATGGTTCCCAAGTTGTTCATACACAATGAATATAATACAGCTATTATAGAGAATATTTTAAAACGTCAGAAATCTGTATTAAAACAGATTAAAAAGGAAATGGAAACCTTTAAGCGTAGTACAATTGATCCTCGCGCATTTGTTATCTTAGACGACTGTCTTTATGATAATACTTGGTCTAGAGATAAGATGATGAGGCTTCTTTTTATGAATGGTCGCCATTGGAAGATAATGTTGATTATAACAATGCAGTATCCACTTGGAATCCCTCCTGCATTAAGAACGAATATTGATTATGTTTTTATTTTGCGCGAACCTTATATTGCGAACAGACATCGTATATTTGACAATTATGCAGGTATGTTTCCCACATTTGAGTCGTTTTGTCAAGTGATGGATCAATGCACGGAGAACTATGAGTGTTTGGTTATTAATAATAACGCCAAATCTAATAAATTGCAGGATCAGGTTTTTTGGTACAAGGCAGATTCCCATAATGATTTCAAGCTGGGATCCAAGGAATTTTGGGAGCTCTCCAAAGATATGCATTCCGATGATGAGGATGAAAAATATGACCCAGGAAATGCGAAGAAGCGCGGCGCAGGTCCTAAGATTAATGTAAAAAAAACAAAATGGTGAATGATTTTTCGTGTTCAAATATGGTTTAATCACTCAAAAATTCAAAAATAGTGAGGAACAGGAGTCGCAAAGCGACGAGCATATTCAGGAAGCAGAATGCCGGATGAATATCGCCATGATTCAATAAAATATAAATCTCTGAAAAACATTTAAAACCATTATTTTTAATACTATATAATGAGTGAGAGTGTGGCTGAAGATATGCACAACGGACTAGCTGATAAAAATCCTCAAGATAAATTAATTATTTTTTCTGTTGGACATAGATGTTCTACAGCCTCTTTAATAAAAATGATGAACCAGAAATTTGAATCTTACCCATTTGATTGGATTGTATCAAAGTTAGATGTGGTGGTTCATTCTATGGAGACCGATTTTGAAGATTTTTTGCGCATTGAAAACTATCAAGAAGATAGCACAGAGACATTCAATTTATTTGATGGTGTTAAAGTTCATGTATGCAATGAAAATGTTGTTTATAACAAAATGTACGAATCATTTGAACCCGATGTGTATCCTACAAATCATCTAGGTACTTATGGAAAAAAATTAGCTATGTCACATCATGACATTCGTTCTGATACGGATCATCAATACTTTGAAAGGTGCATTTCACGATTCAAGAATATTCTAACTTTACCTCAAAGAAAGTATTATCTATATACTCATCCAATTATGGGATTAGATAATTATCGGAATCAAACTGATTTTTTACAGTCATACTTTGGTGCTTTTACTGAGTATATGAAGACAAAAACAGAAAATAGTTTTGGTATTTATTTTATTGTTGTAAAAAACGATGATAGAAAAGGAGAAATAGACACGCTTATAGAAAACGAATATTGTATTGTGTATACATTGAATACAAATAAGGATTTAATTGATGCAGGTGCAGTATTTAGTGGGGATTTTTATACAGAGCAACACAACATGTTAGTTGCGATTGAGTCTATTATTGAAAAGACTCGTACTATTTCAACAGACAAGGAAAGGGAAATTTTATATTAAAGTAATGTAATCCTGGTATAATGGAGTGGGAGACTAGAGTTGTGAAGCATTGATATTGATTCAGGATCATCAGACATAATCATATCTGATGATTTATCGCAAAGTAAACCAGTTATAAATGTAACTATTGTTAGAGTTGCATATAATAAGATAAATATATCAAGTATATTGATCGGATCAGATATATATCTTATAATTTGAGTTATTATTTCATTCATATTTCTTCCAAACGGCATTGTCTTTTTTATTGAAATAGGTAATATACAAATTATCTATTTCAATTGTTTTTATCTCGTTGGATGGGACGTAGAATCACCCGATATTTTTAATTCAATCCTTATTTGCAAATGGTCCGCTGATTAGTTCACTTTGACCATTATCGGTCTTTCCAATAACAATATTATCTCCTTCAAAGAGCTCATTGCGAATATCCGCAGTGGAAATCTCTTCCCCGTCTTGTTTCAATGATTGCTCCTGTGTATTTGCCAATCCAACACCAATTAGATTGCCAGCATCATCAATGGTCTGTGTGAGAACATTTCCGGACTTTTCTGCGTTTTTAATATTGTCTTCAATCGCTTTTTTCTTAGCCTCTTTTACGCGCTGATCAAACGTATTCTTGGCATTCTCCTCATTCTTAGTTTTTTCACTCATAAGCTTGTTGAGTTCCTCCTCCATGTATTCAACACGTCCGGTCTTATATGCCTCTGGCTCCCAAGGCATCCACATGCCAACTGGTCCAACATATACATCATGGTGCGGATCAATCTCACGCAACATCTTGCATCTCAATTCAGCCTCTTCCATAGAAGGATACGTTCCACGAATCTTTAATCCTCTTGTATGGGTTTGAAAATTATGAGAAACACCAAATGATTTTTCTAAATCATTTTCATTTTTGTCCACAAATGTTTTATAATCATCTGCAAGAGTGCTTTCAGTAATGGTTGCTTTCTCCTCCAATGCGAAATCTTGAAAATCCTTCATGATATCTTCAATAGATAGCTTATATTTAAAAGCAACAAAATTCAAGAATTGAGTGAATTTTTCCATGGATTTATTTAATTCCCATTTATTTAGGAACTCCTCAAAATAGAAGAGCTCCTTCTTCTTGAGAATGTTCTCAGGGGAAACAAATGATACACAAACAAATTTTTGACCTGCAATAGGTTTGTCCTCTTCTAATAAATCTACATACTTGGGATTGGGCGTTCCGTTCTTGTTTAACTTTCTCTCAAATTTAGAATGACTCATCTTATAACGTATATTAATTCTTTCATTCTAAGTGATTTCTAAAATTATTTATATTATATTTTTGGAAAGTATAACAAAATAAAATTTTAGTGACATCTTCTTTGACGAAATAATATATTTTTTTCTTATCATTTAGTATAAATGTACGGCACTTTTGATGTCAGCGAGTTGATAAAACGAATCATCAAGTATTTAGTGGAGGGTCTTATGGTGGCGCTAGCGGCTTATGCCATTCCCAAGAGATCATTGAACTTGGAGGAGATTGCTATGATTGCCTTAACCGCCGCAGCAACATTTAGCATTTTGGACACGTATATTCCCAGTATGGGAGTGACCGCGCGTTCCGGCGCCGGATTCGGTATTGGTGCCAACTTGGTTGGTTTCCCTGGCGGACTTTAAGCGATATCATATCATTTATGTAGCAAAAATATAACATAATATAATTATAATCGGTGTTATAATTATAATGAAAAGAATAATGAAAAGAACAATGAAAAGAATAATGAAAAGAACAATGATAAAACGACAAATATTGAAAAGAAAGGCCGCACGAAGACCTAGTAAAAAACTTACGTCTAGAAAAATAAAAAGAGGAGGTGCACCTTACTATAAAACATTAGATGGATCTATGCCACAGTTTGACAAGGATCCAGACTTGAACGCAAATGACCGCATGGATCGTCCTTGAAAAAATTATATTAATATCCAATTATCTAACCCGAATGGTTCTTTAAACATTTCATAGTATCCATAGTTGCAATACACATAAATCTTCTTATCTTTGAATAATCTATATTTTGCATCTAACAAGTAAATAAATGCGCTCCAAGAAGAATCTATAACATGAATTTCCTGCGATTTTTCTAAGATTTTTATGTAATCAAAAAATATTTGTGTAGACCCATTCAAATTTACATAAGGATGTTCTGTAGATATAATATTGGAATTTTCTGGAACATTGTGATGAAGAATATAGGTTTCCCCGTATTTTTCAATGAATCTTAAATACGTTTCATTTTCAAGGCAATGATCTCTATCAAAAGTAAAATCATTTACTCTTGTCATATACGGAATATTGTACCCAGAATAGAATGATTGTACAAAAAAAACACCGTGAATACATATCTCTTTATCAAAACGATTTTTATAATTATCATCCTTTTGAAAGATGTCACAATATCCATGAAACAGTGTAGAAATCTGTTCGGTAGGTAAATCATTATTATTTTCATTATCTAATAAATTGACCGGATTAAATGTTGTATGAGTATGGTTTACATATTCGTGAGCAACATATAATGGTTTTATATTTGTATTTCGTATAAAAAAATCAAATAACGGTCTCGCATCTTCTCTCATTACTGTATAAACTTTTTCAAACTGTGGTTGATACCATTTAATTAAAGCTAAGCAGTTGAAAATATCTGTCCATCCTTGATGAAAGTATAGTATTGCTATTGAATTAGGCATGCTGTTATTATATTACATATTATTTTCATGATTTCTTTTTATTGACTAGTTGATATCTTGTTCTGTCACTATGTATGAGAGAAATATATTACTAAATAGTTGGTATAAACTCCCAGTTCAACTCCTGACAAATCTTTTTCCAAATAGTGTCTTGGTCTATTCGCTTCTCTCTATCCTTTAACATAGGAAAATGTTCCAAGTATTGTGTTTCTCCAAGCAGCTCACAAAGTTTATAAGCGGTATAATAATAATTTAAAAAATTTACTCGGTCGTCTGGACAAAACTTTGAATAAGGTGCCTGTAATTCCATAAATAAATTGAACAGTGTTTCCTCAAATTCAGGGGTCATAATCGGTGGTTTTATGCCCAACTTATCTTTTATAAATGGAATATGTTCATAATATTTATTATACCCTAATTTTTTCAAAATTTCCTTGGTCTTATGATTCGTAATTTGAGAGATATCTGTTCTCTCCTTCTTGATCTGTTGTTTAATATTTTCAATGACTTCTGGAGGGATTTGTGTAGTCTCTTTGCCTTGAAATTGAGCAACGATTTCTTTAAAATGATTGATGCGTTTGTATGCATAAAAACAAACTTCTTTTGGAGGCTCCTTATAAGACGGCTTTTCATTTTCAATTAAATATGGGATATGTCTTGAACAAAGATTGCAAATAAGAACACCTTCATCATCTAATGGAATCAGTTCCCCTTTATTGCAATATTGACACACATCATTTGGATGGATATAGGCATTAATATCTAAAAAGCTATCATCAATATTGCTCAAGTATTGTTGTACAATATTATATGTTTTGCATGCATTCATACTGACGTCCTCTGTTTTTATCTTAAAGAAGTTATCAATAACTTTACTTTTTGAATTGGTTGGAGCATTACCTTTAGAAATATTTTTCTTATTTTCAAAATAATCAAAAATATATTTAGAATTATCCAAATAATAGTCCTTCTTCTTGTTCCGATATTGTTTAATAGACTCTGATATTTCTTTCAAACGATCTTTAATATCCAATTGTTCTTCCACTGATAATGATATAGTTTCTTCTAGCATTTTTTTTTTCAATTCTTCTTTTTCTAATTTTAGTCCAGGAATATTGTCATATTCATCTTTAATAAATTCATTCATAAATTCTCGGTGCTTTCCATCCAAAGTTATGGAACTTTTTTTGTTTACCTTTATTTTTTTTGTGGTTTTAGGCTTGAATCCTGATGGCATATTTACTTTACAAATAGTCATATAATTTTTTTAACTGATTATTTATAATAATCATATTTTGACATTTTAGCATTTTAGCATTTTAGCATTTTAGCGTTTTAGCATTTTAGCGTTTTAGCATTTTGGTAAATAGATACTGTAACACAAATTTTACAAAAGTCTAGCAATATTATATTTCTGAAAAGTTTGAATACTACCATTACTTTTCTCTTATTTTTATAAAATGGATTTGGAATTAACAATTCAAATCAATGATCAAACTCTCAAAGTAGAAAGCATAAAATTTCAAAAAATGATGTTCATATTCAACGCTTTGGAGGAAGGATGGACGGTTCATAAGAAAAGGGATGCTTTTATATTTACAAAAAGTCACGAAGGTAAAAAAGAAGTACTATCAGATTCATATCTGCTTGAGTTCATGAAGGCAAATATGGATATTAATAAAATATTAGCATGATTAACATTAAATTTGAATTAAATCATTTAAATTTAATTTCAGAATTTTTTTTTCTTTAGGGATAGTATAAAAATGGGAGGCGGATTGATGCAACTTGTCGCATATGGAGCTCAGGACGTGTACCTCACGGGAAATCCTCAAATTACCTTTTGGAAAGTAACCTACAGACGTTACACTAACTTTGCTATTGAATCAATTGAGCAAACCTTCAACGGACAAGCCGATTTTGGTCGCCGAGTCCAATGCACTATCAGCCGCAACGGTGATCTTTGCTACCGCACATATCTTCAGGTGACTCTTCCCGAGATCAACCAGCTTATGGGTGTCGGCGCCTACCAGAACAACTCCTTCAACACCGGTGTCTATGCCCGTTGGCTAGATTTCCCCGGAGAGCAGATTATTGCCCAAGTTGAGGTGGAGATTGGAGGCCAGCGCATTGATCGCCAATACGGTGATTGGATGCACATCTGGAATCAGCTCACCATGACTGCTGAGCAACAGAGAGGCTACTTCAAGATGATCGGTAACACCACCCAGCTCACATTCATTACCGATCCCTCTTTCGCCGATGTTGATGGACCTTGCGACTCCACCGCACCCCGCCAAGTGTGCGCTCCCCGCAATGCTCTTCCTGAGACCACCCTCTACGTGCCCCTCCAATTTTGGTTCTGCACCAACCCCGGTCTAGCCCTTCCTTTGATCGCTCTTCAGTACCACGAGGTCAAGATTAACCTTGATATCCGCCCTATTGATGAGTGCCTCTGGGCCGTTACCACTCTCAGCTGCAACACCCTTGCGGCACCCGCCACCAGCGCCGCCGCTTACCAAGCCAACCAAGCCACTTCCGGAAAGCCCGTGCCCGCTTCCATCGCATACAACCAGTCCCTTGTGGCTGCCTCCCTCTACGTTGACTACGTTTTCTTGGATACCGATGAGAGACGTCGTATGGCACAGAACCCTCACGAGTACCTCATCACCCAGCTCCAGTTCACTGGTGACGAGTCTGTCGGTTCCTCTTCCAACAAGATCAAGCTCAACTTCAACCACCCCGTGAAGGAGCTTATCTGGGTTGTTCAGCCCGATCAGAACGTTGATTATTGCTCGTCCCTTGCTTGCGATTCTCTTCTCTTCAAGGTTCTTGGAGCTCAGCCTTTCAACTACACCGATGCCATTGATGCCCTCCCCAACGCGATCCACGCCTTCGGAGGACCCACCGAGCTCGCTGGTAATGCTGGTACCATCAGCCAGAACGCGTTCATTGACGCCAACGGTCTCTTCCAAGACGCGGGTGCCATGGATGCTTTCATCCCCTCCGGATGGACTGGATACTGGCACGGACCCAACGATCCCTACAACGAGCCCAACCTTGGAGGTCCCAACCTCAACAGCACCTATACCTCCACAGGTGCTGTGCCCAGCACCACCGTTGTCGGCCCCGGAAACAACAACGAGGGATCCACTGTCTCTGATGCCGGAACTTTCGTGCTCTCTGAGACCTCTCTTGACATGCACTGTTGGGGACAGAACCCCGTCGTTACCGCCAAGCTCCAGCTTAACGGACAGGATCGTTTCTCTGAGCGTGAGGGAACCTACTTCTCGTGGGTCCAACCTTACCAGAGCCACACCCGCAACCCCGACGAGGGAATTAACGTGTACTCTTTTGCTCTCCGCCCTGAGGAACATCAGCCCTCAGGCACGTGCAATTTCTCGCGCATTGATAACGCGACCCTGCAGCTTGTGCTCTCCAACGCCACCGTTGAGGGAACCAAAACTGCCAAGGTCCGTGTCTATGCCACCAATTATAACGTTTTAAGAATTATGAGCGGCATTTCTCTTGAGAACTATCTTTTTTTACAAAGATTATCCTCCTGTGCCCAACAGTTGGCTGCCATACTAGATATTTGCTTCCTAGTATGGGTAAACAGTGTAAAGCAGATATGCGAGTCTAAAATCGCATTATATAACCAGCTAGTCTCTTTCTGACTGAAAGAGGCGACATTTCTAAATTGCAGGAACATCCTGAGAGCCTTTTCTACTACTTCCGTTTGTGAAAACCAATGGAACACCCGGGGTAATGACCTAGGGTATAGTGACAACGAAAAGGATTGGACAATCTGCAGCCAAGCTCCTAAGTGCGATAATGCAAGCATACGGAGAAGGTTCAGAGACTATAATGGAGTGGGTCTGAGAAAACTAGCAATTTTCAATGAAGACTTAAGGAATAGTCCAGCTTATTAGTGAAATCTAGTAAGAAAGCTTACCTGGGGAGGTTTAGCTTACAGCAATTAAACACCATTTATCATGTTATATTTTATATTTATTTTTAAGATAATTTAATACTATAGAAATTTATAGTATTATAATAATAGTTTTGTGAGGAGCAGGAGTCGCGAAGCGACGGAGAGCGACGGTCGGAACGAAAAGATTCAGGAGGCAGAATGCCGGATGAATATTAACTCTTTCGTGCCTGAAGTAACCAAATATGGTTACTTAGTCACTCAAAAATTCCCTTTCAGGCATGAAAGGGTTAAATGAAGACATAGGTTGGAACAGAAAAAATCTGAAGGCAGTATGCCGGATGAATATAGAATCCCTTTCCAAATAAATATATAATTGAAACAAATATAAAACAGGGGGTATATGTTACTATATACAATGATTCCACCCGATAGCATTGAACAAGATAATGCACAACTTTTGAATAGATTCAAGTATGAACCGCCGCATCCGTCTTATATTGCAGGATTTATAGATGGTGACGGATGCATATTTATTAGAAAAATTGCCGATGGGTATCAATCAGGAATCAGCTTGACACAATCTCGGACAAATATTTTACAAATTATTAGGTATCATTTTGGAGGAAGCATTACATCTTCTGCTAATAGAAATAGTAAAACTATAGATGTTATGAATGAAACAGATGAAAAATATTATCATAAATATAACGTAAGAAACCAATATAATTTGATCATCCGAAGCAATGAATATAATATATTATTAGACTATTTACAGCATTCTATAATTATAAAACAACAACAATTTGCAAGTTTACAGCTATTTAATAAACTAACAAACTTACCTAATAAAATAGAAGAAAAGGAGAAATTGTTTAATATTTGCAAAGAATGGAATCAAGAATGCAACCTAGAATCAAATAATTTGTCCAAACTAAATATTGAGTATATTCAAGGATTATTTGATGCAGAAGGTTGTATTTTTATAGGAAAAAATAAAAAAAAGTTTACATTAAAACTTTCACAAAAAAATCACCCATTAATTTTATACAAAATACAAAAATTTTTAGGATTTGGGAAAGTTTACAATTATAGTTTTGAAGTATATAAAAAATGCGATTGTCTTGAATTAGCTAGATTGCTTAAAACAGGTCTTATTGTAAAATATAAACAAATTTGTGCATTTGAAATATTTTTACAAACTGCAGATCCATATATAAAAGAAGAAATGTATATAATTGCTAACGAAGAAAAACATAAGATAGAAACATTCTCTGATCTTAACCAAAATGAATACATAAAAGAGGGATATTTAGAAACGCTTCGTTTGAGAGAATTAAAAGGTAAAATTTGTAAACAAATACATTTGAATAATGTATATAAACAAAAATCTGAAAAAATGATGGGAGAAGCAAACCATAATTATGGTAAGAAAAAATCTGAAGAAACTAGAAAGAAACTATCCGCATCTATACGTGATGCAAAAAATGGTGTTACTGATGAAATAATAGTTCAGGTGAAAGAATTGATTCATCAAGGATACAAAAATATTGATATTCAAAAAAAATTACAATTACCTAGACATACAGTAACCAGAATAAAAAATGGAATTATTGTTTGTAGAAACGATGAAAAAATAAATAAACAACCAATGTCACAACAAGAAGTTAATATTTCAAAAAGAAAGATTTTGCCAGACGAAATAATTATACTTCTTGAAAAATGTATTGAAGGTATAAAACCAATGCAGATTCTGGACTATTTAATAGAGAGACGGTTTTATGCGAATATCCCCAATACCCTAACTATAGATATTATAAAGAATACAAGAAGAAGTTTTATAAAAGGAAAAAAAGTTATTTACGAAGGAGAATTTGAAGTAGTAACCAAACAACAATATTTTAATGATCTTATAGTAACTTTTACGAATCAACAAGTTAAATGTTAAATATATTCATAATATATATTATTATGAATCAAAGCAAAATTGACTATATTAACCAAAAACAAGAAAGAAGAATAAAAAAACGTACTACTAAACGTAACGCAACACCGGAAGAAGTTATTTTTATTTTTGAAAAAGTTTTAGAAAGTTGGAAAACTATTAAAATTTACAATACTATAATTCAAGAGAATCCATCCTCGCTCATTACTAAAAAATGGGTTGAACAGATTGCTACTGGTAATTGCAAACTTTTTGAAAATGAAACAAGTAAAGAAAAATATATGCATTATCTTGAATTGAGAGAACGTGTATATATATATTATTTTCAGACACAAAAGAGTTAAATTACAGAAAGTACATGTTGTACTATTGTAATTTGTATTTGTAATTATGACGATATATGGTCTTTGTTTAGGATTAAAAAAAAGGTAAAAATAAAATTGTTTGTATAACATATAAATGGGTGATTCTGACTGTGAATGCAGTTACACACGTGGTAAGCAGGGCGAAAAGGGCGACCAAGGCGAAAAAGGCGACAGGGGTGAAAAAGGGGAAAAGGGAAATAAGGGCGACAAGGGAGATACTGGAGAAAAGGGGAACAGAGGAAATAAAGGCGACAAGGGAGACACTGGTGATCAAGGCGAAAAGGGAGAAAAGGGTGATAAGGGAGAAAAAGGATGTAGAGGAGAGAAAGGCGACACCGGTGACACAGGTGAAAAAGGTTGCAAAGGTGAAAAAGGAGAAAAAGGTTGTAAAGGAGAAAAGGGGGGACAAGGTATCCAAGGTATACCTGGTATACCAGGTAGTCAAGGTGTACAAGGCGAAAAGGGTGACAAAGGATGTGTTGGATCACAAGGACCAAAGGGTGAACAAGGACCTAGAGGATGTCCAGGTGAACCAGGTAATGATGGTTCAGTCGGTCCCCGTGGACAACCTGGTCCAATTGGACCAACCGGTAAAAATGGAGTTACTGGTGCAAAAGGTCCACAAGGTGATATGGGGGCAACGGGTCCTCAGGGAGTAACAGGTCCACAAGGTGATATGGGTCCAACAGGTTCTCAGGGAGATATGGGGGCAACCGGTTCTCAAGGTAATATAGGTCCAACAGGTCCACAAGGTGATTTGGGTCCAACAGGCTCTCAAGGTGATTTGGGTCCAACAGGTCCACAAGGTGATTTGGGTCCAACAGGTCCACAAGGTGATTTGGGACCAACTGGTCTTCAGGGAGATACCGGCCCTCAAGGTGATATGGGGGCAACGGGTCCTCAGGGAGATACAGGCCCCCAAGGAGACTTGGGCATACAAGGTCCTACCGGACCAGTTGGACAAAACGCAGCAATATCATCTATTTTCGTATGGAGCAATTTATTACAAAATAATAGAAATGTTGCAACATTTCAATACGTAACATTTGAAAACACACCAATAGGTCCAACGGGTTCTAATTGGACTTCATCAACTGAACCTAGCTATTCAAATCCGACTACATTTATTGTTCCTAGTGATGGATATTATTTATTAACATATAAGTTAGATGTAAGATCTGGAGGTAATCAAACGCCCAATTACACCGATTGCGCAACAGTATTAACACAAAATGGTGTACAAATTTCTGGTTCCGCGACTCTCGTAGAAGCTCCAGAAGTAGGTCATATTTATACAATATCCAATACAGTGCTAGCAAATCTTTTAACAAACGACAATATTTCATTGTTGTTTTGGTCAAATGATCTAAATAGTCATATTGGAGATCCTACTTTTCTGAAAGGAATCTTACCAAACACTGGTGTTGTTCCAGCAGAAGCAACCGCCTCTATTGTTTTTACAAAAATCTCTGGTTAGAATTTGTATTTTACAATATAATTACTATATCTACAAATTATATTTACACGTATTATCATGCGAATATAATTAAAATTTTAGCAATATATATATTACTGTTCTATTACATAATGGATGTCATGTCTGAAACGAGCGAAGAACGAGAAGGTCTTATAGCAAACGGTAACAAGAAAAATATTTCCAACCGAAGCCTTATCCAGAAAATAGAGACGATTCTTGCGTCTTATGAGCTACAAGAAAAATATTCAACCAAACTCACACAACAAACCCTAACTGTGATTGAACAACTTATAAAAACAAAACCAGAATTTTTTAGAATGGTTGAAAGCAATGTTTTGAGAAATATCAATAATAATGAGATCCAATCTAGTGATATACCTTATATTATTTCTATAATTTCGCATCTATATAATCTATTAATAACTATGAATATTGAGTCTCAATATAATTCCGAATCAATTGTGGATACATGCAACAATATATTAAAGTTCATGTTCAGTGTAGTTATCAGAGAACAAATCGTAAAAGTAGACAGCGACACAGATTCTACATTGCTGATGTTGTGTTTTGATAATATTGTTGACGCCTGCATAAAATTATTAAAACTGAAAACTCAAAGGCATATGCCACAACCTTCGCCTGTAAGAGTTAAAGAAATCGTGGATGTCATACCAAAACCAGAAATAAATATCGCACCGAAAGCTGCACAAACACCAGAAATACCGTATAAACAACAAGACAGGTGTTGTTAGAGAAAAATAGGAAAAGATGTAATAATACTGTGGTTAAATATTTAATACTGTGGTTAAATATTTAATACTGTGGTTGTATAATTAATTTATCTAAATATATATTCTTGCATGATAATGCATTGATTATTTAGGCAAATACTTTATTATTTGCCAAATATAAATGAACATTTTTTCTATGGATGATAAAGAAATCTTTACAGAATCATCAATTGACAAACAATCAAAAAATTACAAAAAAATAAAAAAAAACGATATAATAATTTTAAAAAGATTATTACATCTAAAGCCAAATTATTTTAAAAAATTCAAAAAGACATTCTCTTTACACATGAGAATTTTTATAAAATATCATATTGATACAATTGACTGGATTAATAAAAAATATTCTCTCACAATTTCGGAAAAAATATTTGGTTTTATATGGAAAACATCAAACAGCGCTAGGGCTATTTCAATTCAAGAAAAGAAAAGGCTTTTTTCTTTCTATTCTGATAAAGAACCGCCGTTTTATATATTTTCACTCGTATATGAGATGCATCGTTTTTTGATTGAATATGTTATTCCATTAAATGAACCGATCAATGATACACCTGTAAATCTTATGGCGGTTGTCAATAAAAAATGTAATATTATGGTTAAATTATTGATAAATATAATTATCACCGAAGAATGCTATAATTTTGATAAGAGGAAAAAAAAATCACTGGTTACTTTTTACGAAAAGATGATAGACTTTTCAATGGTTGCATTAATGAATAATCAGGAAATTCACAATCATTCGCTTGAATATTTTCTGTTATATTTGAATAAATTCCCGTATTGTTGTTCTAAAAAAAACAGAATTAGAGAAGACCCGGAGTTTCAAATGAATGAAGATCAGCAATTGCAAAATAAAGAATCGGGGTTTGAAAAGCTACGAATGCCAGACGGTTCAGTAATTACTTTGAATGATCAACCCGCAGATGTATTTGCTAGTGTGGTCCCTTGTGGAGAAAATGCAAAAAATGATTCTCAAAAGTTAGCATCATTTACATTGAACTATAAATACCGATTTAAGAAAATTCTAAATGATATTAGCATTACGCATTTTATACATTGTAATTATATACATAAAGAATTGAATAATCTTTTAAATGAAGCCATAAAAAAAGAGACGCAAGAGCAAAAAGAAAGACGTATTGATAATTTGTTCTCAAGCATAAACGGAAATTCAGATTATATCTTTAATGAAATAATAAATCCTCTTCAAAAAACAATCAATTATTTGCAGGAAGTGAATTCGCCCGAATATGAATGGTTCAAATATATGGTTATTACCACCGAGTATATACCTGTTTCAATAACAATAAGTACTGCAAAAAAGAAATATTTCGGATTTCCATTATTGTATGTGAATAGACAATTTGAAAAAGATACTGGTTATATGAGAGAAAGTATTATAGGTCATAGCTGTAAATTTATGCAGCCAATTAAATCCATTTCCGATGAAAAAGTACAACACCGAATTATTACGAACTCGTTGAAAATGCCAACACCTGTATGTGTTATTGTTACAAATATAAGATATGATGGATCATCCTTCTACAACTTATTATCGTTGAATCCAATTGTTGATTTTGAAGGTAATTATTTATATGTTATTGGTATTCAAACACCAATAACAACAGACTATTCTACATTAGACATCAGCAGTATTCAAAATGTCATTGATTTAATGTACATTTTAACATAAATAAAATCATCGGTGATGCCCATCCAAAAATGGGGGATGAGGATGGGGATGGGAACGGGAATAGAAATATTATTACAATTATTCCATAATTACCATAATAATTGATCAGCAAGCCAACCGCGACTCCATTTTTCATGTCTATCTTTTTCGTGTCTCATTTTATAAAGCCTTCTTCGTGTCCGTGCAAACTTATTTCCTTTCAACTTCATATATGTTGGAAAATCATTCATGCCTGCAGCACCCACGCTAGCAATCTTTTTCCCTTTTCGGTAAACATCAATTTTTTTTGTCTTGTTCGTTGATTGATGCACACTTACTCCTAGTTTTCTTGCACGCGCATAGGTATATTTTGTAATATTATACGGCATTTTATGTATATGTATATAATATAACAAGATAAAAATTATTGTTGAGACAGGAAAACAGATGTCTCATGGGGATATTTTTACAAAACAATAGGTCGCATAATGCCCTATTCGTTTACACCGATAACAAGTTGAATCAGTATAATTTTCATCAGTATGGTAATAATAGTAATAGTCTTCAAAGTTATTCGGCATTCTGCTCCCTAATTCGGTTCGCGACTCCGGTTCCTCATTATTATATAGACTCGTCTGATTTTTTTCCAAACCATCACCCCTTATTATTTCGCGAATCAGATTTCTCTCTAGACCTGTATTTGATTCTTCTATTTTTATATTATCTTTCTTTGCACAACAAGTAGTCATCTATGTATATCAGAAAAAATATTTATATGTTTTTACAAAGAATAAACTTCTACATTATATTCATCCGGCATTCTGCCTCCTGAATCTTTTCGTTCCGACCGTCGCTCTCCGTCGCTTCGCGTCTCCTGCTCCTCACAAAAACCGGATGATTCTATGAAAACAGACGATTCATATTGATTGTTTCAGGTTTCTCTGCATCTGCAGTGAACAGCTTGACGATATGTGAATCATCACGAAATCTTACAGTATATTCTTGCTGTATTTTGTTGCGACCAATTCGCCCCATTGCCTGAATAATCTTTTCTTGTGTAAGATCCATATCCTTACTCAAGTAACCGTGACAAAATTGATAATTCGTTCCATAAATATAATCGCTTGAAGCAATAATAATATACAGTTTCTGTTGATCTGCCAGACTTTTCATAATTTCCGTATAATCAATGCTCTCATGATTGGTAAACACACCAATACCCATCAATAGCAATATCTTCCAGCTATCAGCTACGTCTTTTAGTTTCATAATCTTTACAATAATCGCTTCGTCAATCATACTAGTAAATGCATTTTTTACGTCCAAATCTTCCGCCCACTTTTTTAAATGTGCCTGTTTATTTGGTACAAATGTATCATTCAATTTTGCTACCTTGATCATACTGTACAATAATTCTAACTCTTTCTTGATTCTTCCAACATTGTCAGCCTCCATTGCTCTATCCATTTTTTTTGTTTTCTTTTCGCCTTCATCTACCTCTTTTGGCATCATATCCTCCAAATCGCGCTCAAGTTTATCTATTCTTTCATTGAGCTTATTGTTATAGTCAATCGTTTCCACAATATTGTTCATCACTATTTCTGGTATACTTGCTTGCTGAATGCAAAACTTGGCAATTTTCTCAACATCATTCGCCAAGTAAATAGTCGGACCATCCGTCAATGTATACGAATCTTTTGTGGTAATATAGACTGCAAAACTACCATCTTCATTTATCTTATTAGAAGGAAACACAATTTGTTCGCTTTGTATACGACTTAATGGGTCGCCGGCTGAAGGGATTTTTCCCATAGTGACACCTGGACCGATGCTGGCAGTTTTTCGCAGTTTGTTGCCTTTGGCATCAATAGAATCATTTGTAGCAATACGTTTTTTGCGCAAGGAATACATATTTATATATACTGCTCCCCATGTCCCAGGGATCACATTTTTCAAAAGGCGCAAATAATACATTTTTATATTTGTCATATTTACATCGTCCAATGATGCAAAATATCTCTCTATCTTACATGAAGCCGGTACATATGTGCTAGATTGCATAAATGCGATGAATTTGGAAATCTCTGACAAATCAAAATATCGTAATAATGTCAAATAGTTTTCACAGTGAATAACAATATTCTTGACTTCGTCATAGTTTTCACTCAAAGAATGCGGTAAAACAACGTATCCGTTCTTGTTCAGGATTGGTATGGATTTTCTGCAATCGTGACTGACAATATTGAAGATTTGCGTAGATGGATGAGGGAATTTCTCTTTGAAATCCGCAATCGTATTTGGAAGTTCATGCAATTTGGGTAATGTAGCAGAGGACAAAATCATATTGGGGATTAGGTTTTCAGACCAATTCTTTTTAATGATTTCGTGCATATCGTGTTCTGCATAATCCATTGTGATTGTTGGTTCGTCCCAGTATGTGATAATATTTTCTTTTTGATTGAAAGCGAGCATGTAGTACATTGCAGGTAAATAAGACTTGATATCGCAAATCATGATTTCTACTTTGTCACCTACTGTGTTATCTACTTTCCAAATACCGCCGGATTTCCAGTTTTTGGTAAACTCTTTGGCTGAAAAGTAGTGCAAACGAATTTCTTCGGCACTGGAGCATCCAAAAGCAAATGCCACTTTTTTATGGACAGAAATCGCAGCGCGCGCCAAGGCCAATCCAACATGTCTTGCCGCACAAACAAATATCACTCTATGATTTCCTAATAGACCTAGTGGAGTGAGAGTTTTTCCAGTGCCTGTTGGCGCAATATAGAGAACGAGTTTTGGATCTTTGTTTTTACAGGCAGTGAAGACTTCTTTTTGATGTTCATAAAGCATCATATCACAGTACTGCAAGAGATATGTGTTCTTTTCAATATAATCACTCGCATGTTCAATGATGCGCGCGATATTTATCTCTTCCTCCAAGAACGCAAGGAGCTGTCCAGCTAACTGAACTATATGACGATTAATGTGAATTACGGTATTCTTCATTAGTTTGTGGAGTGTGAAATAGTGGAACTCCCACTGGGCATCCTTCTTCTTCTTGTATTTGACAAGAAGAGTCATATGCTCTAAAAGAATGTTCTCGTAAATAACGACGCGTTTAATAGATTCCATTGTATTTTTCTGCATGCGAATCATATCCGATTTTTTTATCACAACAGATGAATTTACGCTTGCTGACAAGTAGGTTGCTCCGTATTTATCAACAAGATTTTTTATTGTATCTGCAAAATATTTATTGTACAGATAATCTTCTAGAACGTCACTATGATCCATTTTTAGAAAGGACAACAAGGAATTTGTCTTGTTGTACTTTGTATTTACATTGTCATAACCGCGAATAATTAATTGAAGCACCTCTATCTCATCCGATGAGACAGGGACCTCAATAGACTCCCACTCAGATTTTGTTAATTTACGTTGTTGCAAGTCCATTGTGTATTTTTGTGCTATCCGTTTAAGTGATTTAATTGATTTCAATTTTATATTTTATATTTTATAATAAATACTATTGTTTCGGTTTCAGTTTTGTGTAATCTAATAATAAAAAAATCTCATTTAATATTATATGTCATCTTCATCAAGGAGATCATCTTCACCGAAAAATTCTACAAGAAAAAATCGCGGCAATGCAATGGATGATATTGAACAAGGATTTGCCAGAAAAACAGCTACTAGCGCGCGTAGAAATTATAGAAGGCAAAGTCATAAAATAACGTTAGAATTTTCTGCAAAAAAGGCGCAGCAAATGGAAGAATTATCCCGCGGTTTACATGAGCTTGACAAGATTTCACATCAATTGAAAAACGCAGATGATAGACGCGACTTGAATGCCATGGCCGAACGTTATGCAGATTCATCAAACCCAAATTTAGAAAAGATGCGAAAGAATATTCAATTCTGGAAAGATAAAGTGTCATACGAATCTAACCCTACCCGAAAAGGTGGAAGGCGACGAAATAAAAGAAAAAGAACGCATAAGCGCAACAAATAAAATTGAAAAGATATTTACCTTGCAATAAGTTACAACCTATAACAACATATAACAATGTCCAGAGCAATCATCTCAATTGAAGGCAATATTGGGTCGGGAAAATCCACACTCCTTTCCATTTTACAGAAGCATATAGATATTGATATGCCTGTAATATTCTTGTTGGAACCTGTTGATGAGTGGGAAACGATCAAAGATGAGAATGGTATTACTATGCTACAAAAATTTTACTCAGATCAAGACAAATATTCTTTCCCGTTTCAAATGATGGCATATATATCGCGTTTGGCTATGTTAAAAAGAACTATACAAGAAAACCCAAATGCGATCATTATTACAGAGAGAAGTTTAATTACGGATAAATACGTCTTTGCAAAAATGCTATATGATTCAGGTAAGATTGAAAGTGTAAATTATCAGATTTATCAAAAATGGTTCCATACATTTGCAGATGATTTTGTCATTTCTGGAATGATTTATGTAGATTCACCGCCAGATGTATGTTCAGCGCGAATTACGCAACGATCTCGCAACGGCGAAGAATCAATACCAATAGACTATTTAGAAAAATGCCACGCTTATCATGGTGATATGATTCAGCAATTCCCTAGCCATAAAATACTCACAATGGATGGAAGACAAAATATCAACGAAATATACCCCGAATGGGTTGAACAAATTGGAGATTTCATCAAATCTTTGCATAAAAAAAATATATAGATACAAAAACTCAGTAAGGTAAATGGATTCCACGAATAATAAAGGAGATTGTTGTTGTATATGTTTTAGATTTACAGAAAGAAACAATATTTTTTTTCAGCCGGCGAGATGTTTTCGGATAGAAGAGTTCCATAAAATATGCAAAGAGTGTTGGTTTTGTCCCAACGGATTTGCTGAAGAAGACGGTGACCACAGATGCCCTGGATGTTTATCTGAATCTGAATCAAAATAAAAATAAGTTAAAAAGATTGGAATGAATGATATAATATATTGTATTATGATTCATTTTATCCCAAAAAAAACTTTTTTTGTACGAAAAGTATATCCATATCCAATAGATATATCTCAATGCTTGACTATGATGTTTGATGGGGCTAGCAAAGGCAATCCAGGTATAGCTGGAGCAGGCGCAGTAATTTATGACATGGAAAAGAATGAAATAGAAAGCGCAATGAAGTTTGTGGGATACAAAGAAACAAATAATGTAGCTGAGTATCATGGATTGATTTTAGGATTAAACCTCGCTGTTAAATTGAATATAAAAAAAATAATTGTATGTGGAGATAGTTTACTTGTTATCAATCAGATGAAAGGTGATTATAAAGTGAAATCAGAAAAATTACAAAATCTGTATATTACTGCAAAACGAATTTCAACGTCATTTGATGAAATTGTTTATACGCATGTACCTAGAGAACTAAACAAACGAGCAGATGATCTTGCAAATACTGTTCTTTTTTTTGAGGATGAAGGGGAAAATAAACCCAATCTTTATTAGAAAATTATAACTTTCTCGTATTAGTATATGAAGAAACAGTCGCAACAAAAAATACATATATTAACCGTAGTGATAGCTTCCATTCTTCTCGCATTATTTGTGCCAGCTATTTTCAAAACAAATTTAGGGAATGCGTGTTTAGGATTGGTTGTTCTCTCACTCTATTATTGCAATAAGCGTATATCATTGTTTACCGGATTGATTTTCATCGTTTTTACAATATATATGCGCTTCATTGTTCGTAAGAGTTTTCTGGAAGGATATACACAACTTCCTGCAGAAACACAACAATACTTAACACTTAAAGATGGTCGCGTAGTAGCGAGCAAAATTATGGCAGCAAATGATGGTGAGGTAATTCCAATGGATGGAGTTAATACTGTTCCATATATTTGGTCAACTGCTACACAAAATGCTATAACTACGTTTGGTGTGAAAAAGTATCCACAATCTACAGATTTCTTGACCTTTTTCACAAATAGATATAGTACATCTGCGTCAGATTCAGAAGTAAATGAGTATTTAATTTCTACACCTCACCTATGGCCATGGACGCAAAATGTTACAGATAAATTTAAACAGACATTCGCAGATCTGAATCTAGATAACAGTATGACAGACACCATAATAAACATGTCTAGAATGCAGCTTACAAATGTAAACGCGTCGGTGTTGGCAGAGAATATAAATATGTATAAGGTTTGGGTTGGCTATATGATTCAAACAATGGCGAAACCAACTACGCAATAGATTTAGAATTAGTATTCAAGTAATCCCACATTTAGTATCTGTCGCGGCTTGTATTTCAAAAAATCTATTTGCTTACAGGTTGTCATGAATTCATCGGTTCCAAAAATATCTTGCAACATGAGCCATTCAAACAACCCTCCTGGATACAAATATACATTGTGAAATCCAAGCTTTACTAACTGTTGATATTTTTTATATATTGTCTCATCATTTGCATTCCTGCCGTAAATGATGATTCTCACCTTTTTGTTCCCGTTTTGGAGATATTTATTTATCACGTGCTCTTCTTGATGAGCCAAAACAGAATTCGGTATTAAACATCCTTGGTCGTTTTCAGGTAAGGTGTTTAATAAAATAAATGCATCAGAATGACGAATCGCACGTTGTATATCTTCAAAATTTATTTTTTGGATGGATTGCATGGCGCCCATTATTTAACTTCAAGATGAATTTTTTAAATGATTGTTTGTCCTATACTTTTTGTTTTTTTCCTTATTTAGCTCTTTCATAACCATCCATTCATCCGGGATCCGACTCCCCGCCAAACATAAAATGGACTAAGTACAGAAATATATATTTTATTTGTCAATCTATAATAGGTAAATGATATATATAGTCACATATGCAACTCACTCAGAACGATATTTTGAATTATTACAAAAAAGTTATCCAGATATAGTTGTATTGGGTTATGGAACAACATGGAAAGGATTTTCAGATAAAGTATATGCTACCTTGGAATTTTGCAAAAAGAAGAATCCGAATGATATTGTTTGTTTTGTAGATGGTTTTGATAGTATTGTTCTCTCTTCCAAAGAAGAGATCCTAGAGAAATACAAATCATTTCAAAAACCGCTGATTTTTTCCAAGGCGATGACTCCTACGAATATTCTCTACAAGTACGGCCAAGATAAAATGTTTGGTCGGTGTAATGGGGTACATTTGAATTCAGGCATGTACATTGGCACGGCGCATTCAATCCTTCAATTTTGGGATAATTTTTCAGAAACAGACGATGATCAGATTTATGCGACAAAACAATGTAAAATATCAACCCATTTAATGGAAATTGATTCAGCGAATAAAATATTTTATAATTATTCTTCTGGCGATGACCTCAAGATATTGAATGAACGTGTAGTGATAAATAGCAGTAAGCCTTGTGTCATTTCTGCTCCAGCGAACAATAATATAAATCATCTTTTGGACCAAATGCGGTTTTCTAATTTGCCTACGATAACAATGGATTATAAGTACCGGTTAAATACATATCTTTACTTATTTTTACCTGAAATAATGTTGCTGATTGTTGTTTTCTTACTATTCACCTTTGTTTCAAATAGAAGACTAGCTATGATTCTTTCTGCAATTTGTTTTTTTGAAGTCATCCATTATGAGCTCTTTGTGAAACATGTAAATTCTGATATATTACACAAAGCAATGTATGTTTGCATAGATCTATTTCACATGTCCATTCTATTTTATGTTTTTTATCTGTTAATGAGTTTTCAATGCAATATAAAGAAGCTGTTATTTCTGAATACACTATATTTTTTGATATTATTATTGTTTTTTGTGTTCAAGAGATGTATATTAACGATATTTGAAAATAATGTACTTGGTATTGATCAAGAATATGGAAGTATTTCTAGGGAGACGCGTTTAAAGTATTTCTTTGATATGAATCATATTTATTATCCAAAAAAAGGGAACAATACCGAGAATTGGATGAATGGCAACAAGGTTCTTTTATTTTGTATCATGTCTTTGAATGCATATTGTTTATGGAAAATTACTGGGAAAGGAAAGAGACGTAAAAATTGATGTAAAAATAGAATAAAAAAATGGTGCTTTAGATTATAAGATGAATTCTACTTCGGTCGTGATTAAAGAACCCGAATTAATAGATCATTCTATTGAGATAACAAACAAAAAAACGGTTGATTATTACTGTTATTTTTTGGGTCAGCCTAGTAATTGGGAGGGACAAACATACAATGGGTATACCGTAAATTTGAAACGCAGACTTCGGCAGCATAATGGAGAGATTAAAGGCGGAGCGTGGGCGACTACAGCCAAGGGAAAAGATGCATGGGAATTTATTGCCATTTTAACATCTTCCCATTGGAACTCTATTTCAAAAGCTATGCAAATAGAATGGCTTTGCCGATATCCTACAAGAAAGAAACCGCGACCTAAGATTTATGCCGGTGCCAAAGGGCGCATCACAAGTTTAGTAGAAATATGTAAACGATTTGACGAAGAAGCAACCCTCTACGTCAATCCAGAATTCTATGAATATGCTGTCTCTCTCGGACTGCCATCTCATATTACACTTACCTCATCAAATTTTCAGGCGAATCATTAATTAATCCGCATTCACCAAATCAAGTTTGGTTCCACCTTTTTGAGAAGCAATTCCGACTCTTCACCGAAACAAGTTTGGCTCCACCTTTCTGAAAGGTGGATTTAATTAAACGTCACCATTATCTCAACTACTTCTTTTTTTATACTCTTGGACGCTGATACGGAAAGTTCCTCCCTCTTCTTCCGAGTCTTGCTATTATCCACCACATTTTCCTTGCGTTTACTTGTACTATTTCGGTTATTCATATCTTTCTCAATCGTTTCATAGTTCTCTTCAATATAGTCTACCACTTTATTTTCCAGCGCCCACTTGAAGAAATTAAGCTGTCCAATCGTAGTTTCAATGAACGTATTTGACTTGTATGGTATACTAATGCGATCCCACCGGCAAAATGGATCAAAACGCTTCTTGGAATATGCTTTAAGCTTCAACTTGTAATCTACATAGACTTTGAATCGTCTTACATCATCAATAGCATAAGTTGTGTAATATTTCTTTGCATAATTTGTAGCAAACCAATCAACGATTCGTAGAGAAATCTTGGATTCGCCAGTAATAATTTTTAACATTTTGTCCAGAAGATCATTCTCCTTGTAAAAATCCATCAAATTATTTAGTAATAGATCATTTTGCGTAGTATAACTAGCCGACATCATTGTTATTCTAACCTACTCATTTTCTTTTAAACCTTTTCTTGATGAAAATCTCTAATTGTCTATTTCTAATATTTTTATTTATCAACAAATTATATAATGAAACCTATGATGTTGTTCGGAAAAAAGATGATGCCTATCGTGTATATTCTTTTATTGATTGCGCTATTATCAGGGATTTATATTTGGTTAGGGAACAAGAGATCAAACAAGCCCGTATCAAGTGGCGCTGTAGCACCAACAATAACAGTTACATCAGTAACTAGATCCTGAGTCTCCCATACTTTGAGATGATGACGAAGGTGCAGGTTCTGGAGCAGATTCAAATTTATCTACATTGTTTGTGCAAACCGGTTTCAAATATTGATCTCGTATAGAGACATCTTCAACATAATTCGTATTATTTTCCAAAAAGGGATTCAATCCGATTTGAGCAACCATTTGGCGCTCTGCCATTTTATTATAGCTATCTTCTCTCTTGTTTGTTTCTCTAAACTCATAATCCTCGGCCATACTTGGACCAAATCCGTAATCACAGTTCAATGATTGTAAGTACGCATTATTTTCTATAATTGCTTTGGGCACTTGTTCCATTTGTTGCGGTTGTTGTATTGGTTCGCTTTGTTGTATGCGAGGGCTTCTCTCCATTATTGTACCGTTGCTCCATTTCCAATCCATTCTTTTCCTTATTTTGCAGAGAGAAAAGAATCCATTCACTGGTGCGCGCTCC
>Ga0207960_1000009_pt1 | contig 78613 bp, 69 predicted proteins | sample CryBogCBH29May08_FD_184613 | JGI IMG/M metagenome (GOLD analysis project Ga0207960, IMG submission 184613) | Freshwater microbial communities from Crystal Bog, Wisconsin, USA - CBH29May08 (SPAdes) | ecosystem: Environmental > Aquatic > Freshwater > Lake | place: Crystal Bog, Wisconsin, USA... | reverse complement strand
CTTTACGCCGTTTCGGGATGCCTTGCAGGTTGCCTCCGCTACGCTACGGCAACCCGCCCGGCCCTACGGCTATCGGGGACTAAAAATCTTCGCTTCTCTTCGTTCCGCTTCCAAGATTTTCAGCGAACGCCACCGAGTAAAGTTTCTGGTCATATTGGTTGAGCTGGCTTAGTTGTTGTTCAATTTCTACGGGGATTTCGGTGTCGGTGTCGGTTAGTTTTGGCAATCTATCAGGAAACAGCGAACGGTCTAGTTCAAGCTGCTGACAAAGCCTATCTAAACTCAGTTCGTGCTGCTCTTCTATACCTATAAACAAAAAATGCTCTGTTAAATTGGCTATCGCTTGATTAAGCATAGCCTCGGTGCATTGACCAATTGGGACATCAATACCCGAAATTCGCCGCACATAATAATTATCGAAAAACAGATGACCGGCCGCTATAATGTCACTGATATTATCAGGTTGTCCGCAAGTGGACGCGTTTTTGGCAAATTGGCAAGCAATGCGGTAACAGCGCTGTATGGGTTCTGCAAGCCAAACCAAATAATGCGCTTGTTCGAGTTTAAGCAGGTTATGGCAACCAAAAGAATAATTGCCGTACAGCAATTTTGTTTGCCAATACCGCGGGCTAAATTTAGCAATATTGTGCAAACCCGCACCGTTCATGGCCGGAAAGACCAATAGGCATTTGCCCAGAGCCGCATGTTTTACATATTGTCTAAGCGTGCTGTGGACAGTCCAGGATATGTCCAAAAATATCCTCTGTTTTACGGGGGCGGTGTTTGCCAGCACTTTAGGTAACTTCTCTTCGATAAATTGACAAAAGGAACGTTTGTCAATTGAATAGCTTGTAGACCCCATATCTTCACTAGATCGGGGCAATTTCAGGGCGGTTGCTTGGTTTGGAATATCGCTCAAGTCTTGATCTTGGACAAGATGTTGCGGCAATAAATAGACATGGTTATTGGGATGGATTTGCAACTCTTTTTTAATCGACAGGGCAGCTAGTTTATTACTGGTATGGCAAAACCCTGGCTTACCTAATAGGCGTGACACATGCAAAGAACCTGAGGAAAAATTGGTGATGAAAAAATCTATTTTATTGCCGACATACAGTTTTGTATCGCTGGTTTTGCCAACCACAGAAAAAGTTTTGATAGCGGGGTTTAGGCGTTTAATAATTTTTTTAACAATCAATTGGTCTTTTCTGGCTTCCATTTTTGATCCGATGGAAGGGGTGATGGCAAGTGTCCAGCCATCAAACACCACGCCTAGCTTAGGATATTTTTTGTTGAGTTCGTCCAATAAGTAGGCGTAGCCTTCAACCTGCTCCAACCAGCAACGTTTTTGGCCTTCCACACCTATCCAAACCAAAGGGGAGCAGCCAGCCAATTGTCCGGCCAATTGCGAAGCCTCCGCGCTAGGGGCAGACATAATCTTATCCACTAAAAAAGTATCGGCCATTTCGTAGCGGTATTTGTTTTGCGACAACGGCCGATGCAAGCCAATATGAACAACGAACCGATTTTTTTTTAATGTTTTTTTGTCAATTTCTTTACTGCTTAATACAACATAATGGGGTGTTTGCAAAATACTGCCCAAGTCCAAATAATCATGGTTGGTGCGAGCCAGTAGCCGTGGTATTTGCCGGTAGACAGAAGTGTTGCGGTATATTTCCAGCAGAATTGGCCATATATCATAGTAGAAATGCCCCGGCCTGACATGGGATGCAATAATGCCATAAAACAGATTGGCGGAACTGGCATAAGTTATGATTTTTGCAAAATCTGCAATCAGCTTTTTTTGCAATTGGCAGATATGTCTGCTTTGTAAATAACCAAAACCAATAACGATATTTTCCAATGGGAAATAGAGGCCGTCTGCCGATGAGATGCGCTGCATTAAGAAAAAAGAGGCATTGCCATCGGTAAAGCGCAGACAATTAATGCCCAAACCTGCCTCGTAACTTTCTTGGCAAAAAGCCAAGTTCCCGGAAAATGGGCTAGGCAAGCTCAGTTGGTTATTGCTGGCTTTTTCCACCAAGCCCATGGCCAGATTTTCTGACAAACACCTGGCAATCAGCTGTTTAAGGTATGGGGAATAGGCCACTAAAGCAGGATGCTTAACGGCTTCCATAGGTGACAGCTGGGTTGGCATGGTCAGAAAGACCGGCTGCCGATGCCAAGAGCTGAGTGATTGAAAAAAATATTTCCGGACCGAATCGATATGTTCAGCGGTTATTTTACTATACTGGTTAGTAAAAAAATAATAAAACGCTTCCGCTGAACCATCTCCCAACCCAGCGCCATTATTATTAAACAATTGAAAATAGCTGGCTTGAGCTGGAAAAACGGTTTGTTTAAACGCTTCCAACGAGGTGCTGGTCAAGTTTAAACCTGTGCCGCCAAGATCGTCACTGTTCGGCATAAAATGAGCAGAGAGGGATATGCCGCCTAGTCAAACAGCCCTTTGGCAATATCTTTTTTTATGTCTTCGATATTTTCCAGCCCCACCGAAATCCGTATTAAACCGTCTTTAATGCCTGCCAGCTGCCTGGCTTCAGGTGACAATCTGCCGTGCGTGGTGGTGGCTGGATGAGTGATAGTGGTCTTGCTGTCACCCAGGTTGGCAGTGATGGAGATCATTTCGGTTGCATCAATTAACCGCCAAGCAGCCCCTTTTCCGCCTGTCAGCTCAAAACTGACAATGCCGCCAAATTGGCTTTGTTGTCGTTTCGCCAGCTCATGTTGTTGATGGGAAACCAATCCGGGATAGTGGACTTTGGCAACGCAGTTTTGCTGTTCCAGCCATCGGGCTAACTCAAAGGCATTGTCGCAGTGTGCTTTCATGCGGATTGCCAAGGTTTCCAAGCCTGATAAAAATATCCAGGCATTAAACGGGCTGAGGGTGGCACCACTGGTGCGCAGATAAGGATATATATGTTGTTCGATAATGTCATTGCTGGCAACTACCGCCCCGCCCACACAACGGCCTTGACCGTCAATGTATTTGGTGGCGGAATGGACAACAATATCGGCTCCCAAATCGAGCGGTTTTTGCAAAATGGGAGTGCAAAAACAATTGTCCACTATCAACAAGCAACCTTGCGCGTGGGCAATATCCGCCAATTCCTTAATGTCGGCAATTTCAGTCAACGGGTTGGACGGTGTTTCCAGAAACAAAAAACGCGTGTTCGGTTTGATGGCGGCTTGCCAAGCCGCTGTGTCAATCAAATCGACAAAATCTGTTGTTATGCCAAATTTCCCTAAGTAGTTTTGGAACAGCAATACGGTGTTGCCAAATACCCCACGCGAACAGACCACATGATCACCGGCCTTCAACAAGCCCATGGCCACTGCCATAATTGCCGCCATGCCAGAGGCGAAGGCCAAGCAGCGTTCGCCGTGTTCCATCAGTGCCAAGCGTTGTTGAAAAGCATCGACGGTAGGATTGGTGAACCGGGAATAAATATTACCCGGCATTTTGCCAGTAAAACGCAAGGCGGCTTCTTCTGCGTTTTTAAATACGTAGCTGGATGTAGTAAATATCGGTACGCTGTGTTCGCCCTCTTGGGTGCGTCGATGTCCCGCCCGGATGGCTTGGGTTTCCGGTGAATAATTGTTCCAATCGGTGTCTTTCATGTTGTTGCTCGTAATGGCGTGTCAAACGCTTAGATGCTGTCTGATGAATCTTAGGGTATTATCGGTTGCAGGGCTTAAATTAATCGCAGTTTTGCATTTCAATGATAAAGCTCTCGGAATTGCGGGAATTTTGTGCGCTATCGTTGCGTAATGCTTCTATCCGCTCAAGATAATTGATATCGATATCGCCTGTTATGTAGTGATGGCTAAAGCACGAGGTGTCGAAATGGAGAATATCAGGGTTGCCCTTACCCACAGCAGCAATCAAATCATCCAAGTCTTGGTAGATTAACCGGTCGGCCCCAATTGCCGTACAGACTTCTTCTTCGCTGCGGTTATGTGCAATCAATTCATTGGCAGCCGGCATATCGATGCCATAAACGTTGGGGTAGCGCACCGGCGGCGCGGCCGATGCGAAGTAGACTTTTTTAGCGCCTTTATCCCGTGCCATTTGTATGATTTGTTCGGATGTGGTGCCCCTGACCACAGAATCATCAACTAGCAGCACATTTTTTCCTTCAAATTCCAAACCAATGGCATTAAGTTTCTGGCGTACAGATTTCTCGCGCATTTTTTGACCAGGCATAATGAAGGTACGCCCGATGTAGCGGTTTTTCATAAAGCCTTCACGAAATTTAACACCGAGGATGTTGGCCATTTGCAATGCGGCGGTTCGGCTGGTGTCGGGAATAGGGATAACCACGTCAATGTCATGGTCAGGCCATATTCGCAGCACTTTCTCGGCCAGTTTTGTACCCATACGGCGGCGGGCTTTGTAGACCGATATGTTGTCGATGATGGAATCTGGACGGGCAAAATAAACATACTCGAAAATGCAAGGGCAGAGGTCAGGACTATCACTGCATTGCTGGCTGTGCAACACCCCGGACTCTTCAATAAATATGGCTTCGCCCGGGGCGATGTCACGGGTAAGATTGAAACCCAAAACATCCAAGGCAACGCTTTCTGAAGCAATCATAAACTCAGGGCCTTCTTTGCTGTCGCGTTGCCCGAACACCACTGGCCGGATGCCGTGCGGGTCGCGGAAACCTAAGATACCAAAACCGGCAATCATCAACACCACAGCGTACGCACCTCGGCAACGCCGATGTACGCCTTTGACCGCTTCAAAGACATCGTCGACACTTAAATGCAGTTTGCCCAAGCTTTGCAGTTCATGGGCAAAAACGTTCAACAATACTTCTGAATCAGAATCGGTATTGATGTGGCGCAAATCTTGAATAAACAATGCTTCTTTGAGTTCTTCCGTATTTGTCAAATTGCCATTGTGTGCCAAGGTCAGCCCAAAAGGGGAGTTGACATAAAAAGGTTGCGCTTCTGCCGAACTGGTGCATCCTGCAGTTGGGTAGCGCACATGTGCAATACCCATATTGCCACGCAGCTTCAACATTTGCGCATTGGTGAACACATCCCGGGTTAGCCCGGTGTCCTTACGTAAATGCAAGCGTCCGTTTTCACATGTGACAATGCCTGCCGCATCTTGACCTCTATGCTGCAACACGGTCAGTGCATCGTAGAGTTCTTGATTGACTGTCTGATGGGAAACAATAGCAGCTATACCGCACATCGGTTGATTGGCCTGTTAATGATAGTTGTTAACGAAAAAGCGGCAACAATGCCTACTCAGTAGGAAAATATTTGAACAACTTGATGGAGATAGCTTGCAAGGATGACAGCCCTTGACCAGGTGTTTACCCAACAAAGTCGGAAGACTTGGCTAATTAGCCGATGGGCAACAGCATTAAATTGGTGGGCGTAACGCGCTGAACTACCGTTAACACCTTCCATAATAACGGATAAAACCGGACTGCTTTGCTACACTGGAGTATTGCAACAATAAACGGCACAATACCTAGCACAGTCTTAAACTAAAATTATAGCAAACCTGCCTGCCACACATTCATCTGGTTTTTAATCACTCGGGTAACAGCACATTTTGGACGTTTAACTGATCCAGTTTTTGTTTTAATAGCAATGCCTGTTTTTTGTCAAGGTTTGCACCCACTTTAAGCCGATATAAATAATCTTTGCTTTCTAATGCTACCGGGAGGTTTTGATTTTTTAACGTTTCCAACAGTGCCAAAGCATTTTCTTTTTTACTGAAGCTGCCCGCCTGAATGTACCAACGCAGTGCGCCGGAAGCTGTTTTGCTTTTCGGTGCTTGGGAGAGGGGCAAGGTGACATCTTTAGCTGCTTGCTTCTCTACTGGGAATGCTTTAGCCTTGGATTTCGGCTGATCGCCGTGCTTTTTCGCGCCCGCCTCGGCACTGTTGTTCAATTTATTGCTAGGGGTATTTTTTTTCTGGTCAGGGTGTTGCGACATGAAGGGGTCTACAGTGTCAAATGGGTCTGTTTCATCAACTTCTCCAGTGTCGAGTTCCATCTTGCTAGCATCTTCTTCGTGTATGTGCCGATCCACTTTATTGCCCGGATAAGGCAAAGGCTCGGGTTGAAGCCCCTTATCAAGCCTTGATAGCTGATTCTGTTCGGCTATGAACGGAGTCACCACATCATCTGATTTATCTGGCAGGGAATCGTCATCCGCCACTACGTTGGCCGGGTTATCGGGTATGACCAATTGGCTGACCGTTTGTCCGCTGTTATCGATAGGATCATCGAACAACATTGGAATAAAAATGGCCGCCAACGCAGTTATCACTATGGCGGCCACTATTCGTTGGCTTAGTTCTTGATTCATGTTGACAATCCACCTTGTTCAAAGTCACTCAAACATTCAGATATGAGAAAGAAAGAGCCGAAAACCAACAGTACCTCCCCAAGTTGCGCCCGTCTTTTTGCCGCTTGGAAGGCCTCGGTAAAGCTATCGAACCCAAAGAATACCTTTAGCGTAGCGGTTTGTAAAAAAATATCGCGCATGGCCTGTTCCGACACGGCCCTTGGATTGTTAAGCGGAACAAAATACCAATCTTCAATGAGCGGGCTGATAGTTTCAACAACCCCGGCAATGTCCTTGTCCTTCATCATCGAAAAAATAGCGTGTATTTTTCGGTTTTGAAAATGGCTTTTTAAGTGTTCCGCCAAAGTGGCCACGGCATCAGGGTTATGTCCGACATCCAATAGCACGGCAACATCACCATTAATCAATTGAAAGCGTCCTGCTAAGGAGGTGTTTGCCAAACCTTGTTTGATGGCGTTGATGGTGACCGGTAGCCGGGGCTGTAATTGATCAATGGCCGTCAATACGCTGGCGGCATTGCGGTATTGGTGCAGCCCTAGTAGGGCAGGGGCCGGTAAGTCCGCAGCACTATGCCCTTGGCAATGCCATTGCCAGCCAAGTGCTTGTTGGCTGTAGCCAAACTCCTTACCAATAAAAAAAGCCTTTGCCTGCGTTTCACCGGCGCAATCAATAATGGCTTGAGGTGGGTTAGGCTCGCCGATTATGGCTGGTTTATGGCTTCTAAATATGCCGGATTTTTCCCGGCCTATCGACTCGCGGTTATTGCCTAGCCAGTTGATATGGTCAATTCCTATGCTGGAAATAATGGCGACATCGGTATCGACAATATTGACTGCATCCAATCGTCCACCCAAGCCAACTTCCAGTATTTGGATATCCAAAGCGGCACGGTTGAAAATATCCAAAGCCGCCAAGGTGCCAAATTCAAAATAGCTTAATGAAATATCGCCGCGCACCGACTCAATGCGCTCAAAAGCTTCGCAGATCATTGCATCGGTGACGGGCTGGCCGTTAATCTTTATCCGCTCATTGTATCTGAGTATATGCGGAGAAGTGTATGCACCTACCCGGTAGCCTTGTTGGCAGTAGATTGACTCCAAATACGCCACGCATGAACCTTTTCCATTAGTGCCGGCTATGGTGATGGTGACTGGTTTATTGTGGTCGGGGTTTAGGGCCGAATAGACGCTTTCGACCCTATCCAATCCCAAATCAATGGCTAACGGATGCAAAGTCTCTTGCCAACTAAGCCAACCTTGCAGTGAGTCAAAATGCATTGTTTAGTTCAACACCAACAATTCTTCGACTATAGTCTCCAGCGTTTCCTCAGTTGCACTAATTTCCTCCGGTTTGTGTGATGGAGTCAAAATGGCCAGTATTTCAGCAATCTTATTGCGCATGTCGCGGCGGTCAATAATCATATCAATGGCACCGTGTTCCTGTAAGAACTCGCTACGTTGAAAGCCTTCCGGCAATTTCTCACGCACCGTTTGTTCTATCACGCGTGGGCCGGCAAAGCCTATCAGCGCATTGGGTTCAGCAACGTTAATATCACCCAGCATGGCCAAGCTGGCAGACACGCCACCCATGGTCGGGTCTGTCATAATGGAAATGAAGGGGATGCCGTTATCGGACAGCTTGGTCAATGCCGCACTGGTTTTAGCCATTTGGAACAATGAAAATAAAGATTCTTGCATCCTAGCGCCGCCACTGGCAGTAAACACTACATACGGGATGCCTAGCTCCCAGCTTTTATTGACACCGCGCACAAAACGTTCGCCTACGACCGAACCCATAGAGCCGCCCATAAAATTGAAGTCAAATGCCGCAACCACCACGTCTTGCCCTTTCAGTTGGCCTTTCATGACAACTAAGGCGTCAGTTTCTTTGGTCTGCTTTTGCGCCGCTGCCAATCTGTCCTTATATTTTTTTATGTCTTTAAATTTAAGCGGGTCAACAGGCCTGATATTTTTGCCAATTTCTGTACGTGAACCTTCGTCCAAGAACATATTAAGCCGGGCGCGGGCTGAGATACGCATGTGATGGCTGCATTTAGGGCAAACATTGTAATTCTTTTCCAGCTCGGAATTATACAAAATGGCATTGCACTGGCTACACTTGCTCCACAATCCTTCCGGCACGGTGGCCTTTTTTATGGAGGCCTCGGTTTTGATAAAAGCAGGACGTAGTTTTTCTAACCAACTCATTTTTTAAGCTCCAAAGGTGTCCATCGCCATGCGCATGGAAGCTAATAACTCAATAATTTCTTTTTTGGCTTGTTCCGGGCTATCCAGATTCCTTTCAATTTTGCTGATCAAAGCACTGCCAACTACCACACCATCGGCCAAAGCGGCGATGGTTTTGGCGGTGATGGCATCTTTAACGCCAAAACCAACTGCCACGGGTAATTGGGTATTGGCGCGTAATTCCGCAATTTTCATTTGTACACTGCCGATATCCAAATGCCCCGCGCCAGTCACGCCTTTCAACGAAACGTAGTACAGGTAGCCGCTGCCTAAGGCATCCATTTTTTGGATGCGGGCAACACTACTGTTTGGTGCCAACAAAAATATCGGGTCAATATCCCGCGCCTTCAACAGCCCAGTGCACTGCGCGCCTTCTTCAGGCGGTAAATCAACGGTCAAAATCCCATCGACCCCGGCACGTTGTGCAGCATTGGCAAATTCTTCGTATCCCATTGCTTCGATAGGGTTCAAATAGCCCATTAACACTAAAGGAGTGGTTAGGTTGGTGCGGCGGAATTCCATGGCTAGCGATAAAGTCCGGCGCAGGCTCATTTTGTGCGCCAAAGCACGTTCGCTGGCACGCTGGATAACTGGGCCATCGGCCATTGGGTCAGAAAAAGGCACCCCTAATTCAATAATGTCCACGCCTGCCGTAACCATTGCGTGCAACAACGGCACGGTGAACTCAGGATAAGGGTCACCTGCGGTAATGAACGGGATGAGTGCTTTGCGGCCTGTTTTGGCCAAAGTTTCAAAGGTAGTGGCTAATCGGCTCACAATTCTATTCCTTCACGTTTTGCCATGGTTTGCATGTCCTTGTCGCCGCGACCGGATAAGTTAACAATAATGGTTTGCTCTGGTTGCAGGGTTGGTGCGAGTTTCATGGTGTAAGCCATTGCATGGCTGGATTCTAGTGCGGGTATGATGCCTTCCATGCGGGTCAGTGCGTAAAAGCCATCTAAGGCTTCGTTGTCGGTTATGCTGACATAATGGGCACGTCCTGTATCTTTCAGCCATGCGTGTTCGGGGCCAACACCGGGATAATCCAAACCCGCGGAAATTGAGTGGGTTTCAATAATTTCACCGTCGTCATCCGCCATAAGATAAGTGCGGTTGCCATGAAGCACGCCGGGCCGTCCGGCAGACAAGGGCGCGGAGTGGCGACCGGTTTCGATACCGTCTCCAGCTGCCTCTACGCCGTACAGGGTTACTTGGGCATCATCAATAAAGGGATAAAAAAGTCCAATTGCGTTTGATCCACCACCCACACAAGCGACCAAGGCATCCGGCAATTTGCCTGTCGCGTCCAAGCATTGCTGCTTGGCTTCGCGCCCAATAATGGCTTGAAAATCACGTACCATGGCAGGATAAGGGTGGGGGCCGGCCACTGTGCCAATGATATAGAAGGTGTTGTCAACATTGGTCACCCAGTCACGCAAGGCTTCGTTCAATGCATCTTTCAGTGTTTTTGAGCCAGATTCAACAGCCACTACGGTTGCACCCAACAGTTTCATACGATACACGTTTAGCGATTGCCTCGCAACATCAACAGCCCCCATATAAACGACACATTCCAAGCCTAGACGTGCAGCCACTGTGGCGGTTGCCACGCCGTGCTGCCCCGCACCTGTCTCTGCAATAATACGCGTTTTGCCCATGCGCTTAGCCAACAAGGCTTGACCCACGGTGTTATTGATTTTGTGCGAACCTGTGTGGTTAAGGTCTTCGCGTTTCAGATAAATTTGCGCGCCGCCCAGTTCGCGGCTCCAGCGTTCGGCATGGTATAACGGCGAGGGACGGCCTACATAATATTGCAGGTCTTTATCAAGCTCAGCGATAAAATCAGCATCGGCTAAATAATGTTGGTAGGCGGCATTAAGTTCTTGAATGGGCGGTATCAGTGTTTCGGCAACAAACATGCCACCGTAGGGGCCAAAATGACCGAGTGCATTTGGCATTGTGTAATTTTCTATCATAGTGTTATCGTATCCTCTTGCATAACTTCCATTATAAACGCACGCATTTTTTGCGTGTCTTTAATACCTTTACCCGCTTCTACGCCACTACTGACATCCAGCGCGTAGGGCCTGACCGCTGCTATGGCAGCTTTGGCATTGCTGCTGTCCAGTCCCCCTGCCAGAATGATAGGCAAGCTGCAATCATTCGGGATTAAATCCCAATCAAAACGTTCGCCGGTACCCCCTTTGGCATGGACATGGTAAGCATCCAGCAATAAACCATCGGCATCATGGTAGTCGTGGGCAAGCTGATGCACATCGACACCGGCTTGCATCCTGACTGCTTTGATATAGCGCTTACCAAAACTACGGCAATAGTTTGGCGTTTCATCACCGTGAAATTGCAGGCAATCTATAGGTACATTAGCTATCACCTCGTGTATTTCTGTGGCTTGTGCATCAACAAACAAACCGACCACTGTGGTAAATGCTGGCAATGCGCCAACAATCCCCATTGCCGTGCTAATTTCTATATGGCGTGGACTGGGCGGATAAAACACCAAGCCAATGGCATCAACCCCTAAGCGGGCAGCAAAAAGCGCATCCCCGACACGGGTAAAACCGCAAATTTTAACGCGAGTTCGCATAACCGACTAGTTAATTTCCTGAAAAAACCAATGTGCTAGATTAACACAAAGTCGAACGCGCATTTTACCGGAGGTGGCAAAACTCGTCGATATTGCCTTATCCGGTAGAATTGGAGTGTATTTTGTGTCATTCCCTGAGGTCTCGCAAACAGCAAACAGAGATTGCAACGCATCTTAATGGCGGGATGCATAGGGTATGCTATGGCCAGCAGCCTAAGTCAAATAATCACCGGACGGGATAAGCGACAAATGGCTGGTGTCCCAATTGTAAAGATAAACCCAAGCCATCATGGCCTGATTATTTTGCCCATAAACAAGGTGCTGTGTGCGGATATATTCATGGGGTTTTGGAAAGTTTGCCGTGCACTCTTCGTAAGCATCCAAGCGGCTAAATGTAGCTTTACTTTTGTGAATTGCGTAAATTTCGCCCAGCACCCGATCATTTGCATTTTCTGAAAGAACAGCACCCGGATAGCCACCCGCTTCATATAATTTGCCACGCAAATACCCATTGGCAAGCCATAGCCAATCCTTGGCAAATACTTGGTGGTATTTGCTTGGGTGCTGTTTTCGTAAGGTCCCGTAGACAAACAGCAATGCGGGCGGCCTATTGTTGTTCGGTTCAGTCACTGATTAGTCACTGAGCAGTTTTTCCGCCTGCAAATCGGCATGGTAGGAGGAGCGTACCATTGGCGCGCTGGCAACCTGTTTAAAACCCAATTGTTGGGCGATTGCGCCGTATTTGGTAAATTCGTCGGGGGTCACATAGCACTGGACGGGCAAATGTGCTTTGCTGGGTTGTAGGTATTGGCCTAGAGTCAGCATTGAACAGCCGTGTGCCAGCAAGTCTTTCATGACTTGATGGACTTCTTCGGCGGTTTCGCCAATGCCCAGCATTAAACCCGATTTGGTCGGCACGCCAGGTTGTGCCTGTTGAAAACGCAACAGTAAATTCAGTGAGCTTTGGTAATCAGCGCCCGGTCTGGCTTCTGGGTACAAGCGTGGGACGGTTTCCAGATTATGGTTGAAAACATCACACGGTTGTTCGGCAAGAATCGCAACCGCTTTATCTAAACGCCCCCGAAAGTCAGGCACTAAAATTTCAATTTTTGTAGCCGGTGACAGTTCACGGGTTTGTTTTATGCATTCTGCAAAATGACCTGCCCCACCGTCGCGCAAATCATCGCGGTCAACCGAGGTGATCACCACATATTTTAATGCCAAAGTTTTTATGGCTTCGGCAAGATGTCGCGGTTCGTTGCTATCTAAGGGCAGTGGCTTACCGTGGGCAACATCGCAAAATGGGCAGCGGCGAGTACATAAGTCACCCATGATCATAAAAGTGGCCGTACCATGACTGAAGCATTCGCCCAAATTGGGGCAGGCAGCTTCCTCACAGACCGTATGCAGGCCATGTCCACGTAACAGCTGTTTAATACGGGTGACATCGTCATTAGTTCCCAATTTTACCCGTATCCAATCCGGCTTTCGTAATGCTGTTTGTGGTTGTTCAACTTTAATGGGAATACGTGCCAATTTTTCGGCACTGCGCTGGTGCGATTCGGGGGTTGCGCGGGATGGGGCTTGATAGCTCATGGCTGTAATGTCGTGGTGATAGTGTGGATGATACGGTCAGCGAGTTCGGTATTGTTTACCCTAACCCCCAAATCCGCCAATTGGGTGACTTCCAGCCCGGCATAGCCGCACGGGTTGATATGTGAAAACGGCTGCAAATCCATCTGGTTGTTAATGCTTAGCCCATGGTAACTGCAATGGTTTTTTATTTTAAGGCCAATAGAACCAATTTTTTTTCCGTCAACATAAACACCTGGTGCATCGGCCTTGGCAATGGCCGTTATTTGGTAGTCTGCCAAGCAATCAATCATAGCCTGTTCCAACAGGCTGACCAGTTGCCGGATGTTGATCTGCAAGCGCCGTATGTCCAGTAACGTATAAATCACCACCTGCCCCGGCCCATGATAAGTGACTTGTCCGCCCCGGTCTGTTTTAATGACAGGTATCCCTGTTGGGTTTAGGATATGTTCGTATTTTCCGTTTAGCCCTAATGTGTAAACCGGCGGGTGTTCCACTAACCAGATTTCATCTTCTGTTTCGGCATGGCGGTTTTGCGTGAAGGCTTGCATTGCCCGCCATGTTTGCTGGTAGTCTTGTAGGCTTAGATTTTTTGATACTACCATCTAGGAGGTATAGGTTATGAGTTTACAAGTCATACCATTGTTACATTTACAGCGTCATCAACACCAGCGGATGGTCGTGCAGCTCCTGATAAATCGCATCCAATTGCTTTTTGCTGGTTGCCTCAATCAATACCGTCACGGATACATAATTACCATCTTTGCTGGGTCGGGCTTTGACTTCCTGACCGTTAACCACCTCGCTATGACGGCGGACTATTTCCAGTACCAGCAAATCGAATTCCAAATCCGTCTTGCCCATTGCCTTAATTGGAAATTGGCAGGGGAATTCAAAAAAAGTTTCTTCTTTCATGATGGATGGGGAACCGCTAATAAAGACTGTTTGTAAGCTTGGAAAATCGCATTCATAGTGTGAAACACCGCCCCTGGCGTGCCATTGCCGATCGATTGACCGTCGAGTTCCACCACAGGGACAATTTCACGCGTGGAACTGGTCACCCAAATCTCAGAGGCGGATTGCAGTGTCGGTAAACTGAAATTCTCTTCGCTATAAGTTATGTTGTTTTGCAAGGCCAGTTCCAAAATGACATCACGGGTGATGCCGGGCAAAATCTGGTTGCTTTTAGGTGGTGTCACCAGCACACCATCAATGACGGCAAAAACATTGCTGGCGGCCCCTTCGGTGACCATGCCATCCTTAACCAATAAGGCTTCGGCACAATGCTGGTCAACCGCCGCTTGACGGTGCAAAATATTGCCCAATAAAGTTATCGCTTTAATATTGCAAAGCGACCAACGCTGGTCATCCAAGGTGATTGCTTTTACACCTGTTTCGCGGCCCGGAAACGGTGCAATTTTTGATGCCATGGCAAACACGGTGGCCGCTATCTTTTCAGGAAAAGCGTGGTCGCGTTTACTGGCCACGCCACGAGTGACTTGCAAATAAATATATTCGTCACCAATACCCGTCAACAATGGCTGTAATATCGCTTGCCACTCCTCTCTGCTAAACGGATTAGCCAGGCGTATACCTGCCAAACTATTTTCTAACCGTAGCAAATGGTCTTGGAGATGGAATAAATTGCCGGAATAACAAGGGATCACCTCATAAACACCATCACCAAACAAAAAGCCGCGGTCAAGCACTGAAACTTTAGCTTCATTAAGTGGCAGGTAACTGCCATTAAGATAAACAGTCTTATTTTCCATCGTCAGATTTCTCCATCATCAACAATGCGCTGTCATAGAGGCGACGGAAAATATTGCCAGACTCGACAGATTCTAAAGCCACCAAGTTTTTTTCAAACAACAGATTGTCTTGTAAGGATATTTTGAGTTTTCCGAAGGCATCGCCTTGTTTGACCGGAGCAGTGATTTTTTTATCCACACTCATCACTGCATTCAAACTTTTATATTGGCGGCGCGGGATAATGACATAAAGGTCTTCAGCCAGCCCTAAATGCAAAGTCTGGCTTTTGCCTTTCCATATACGTATTTCCTGTAAGGGTTTTTTACCTTCATATAAGCGGTGCGATTCGTAAAAACGATAGCCATAATTAAGCAGTGTTTGGTTTTCCCGCGCACGCGCCAACGCGCTTTTAGTACCTAAAACCACGGAAATCAGGCGCATGTCTTCGCGCAATGCGGAAGCCACCAAGCAATAGCCAGCCTCATCGGTAAATCCAGTTTTTACACCATCCACAGTCTCGTCACGTCCCAATAACAGATTCCGGTTGTGTTGGGTGATGTTGTTGTAAGTGAACTCTTGTTGTGAGAACCATTTGTAGTATTCAGGAAATTCCCTAATCAACGCACTGGTCAGCATTGCCAAATCGCGGGCTGAAGTGTAATGGTCAGGGTTGGGCAGGCCATCGGCATTGACAAAGTGGGTGTTGGTCATGCCTAACCTGACGGCATGTTGGTTCATCAATTCGGCAAAAGTCTCTTCACTGCCCGCAACATGTTCCGCCAGAGCAACACTCGCATCGTTACCTGATTGGATAATGACACCTTTCAGCAAATCCTCAATTTTGACTTGGCTGTTAATTTCCAAAAACATGCGCGAACCGGTAGTCTCGCGGGCTTTTTGGCTAATAGTGGCAACATCATCCAAATGCAAGCGACCACCAGCAATCTCCCGGAAAACAACATAGACGGTCATGATTTTAGTCAGACTGGCAGGTGCCAAGCGTTTGTCGGCATTATTCTCGACCAGTACTTTGCCGGTATAAAAATCTTGCAGAAAATAAGCCTCTGCTTCCAAGTTGGGGGCCGCCGGCACCAACAAGTCCATTGTGGCAATGGTGGGGGCTTGGGCAAACAGAACATTTGTTTGAAAACAAAGAAATAAAATCAAGGTAAAACGGCTTATAGGGGTCATTGCTCTCTACTAATGGACTCGCTAAAACAAAGGCAATTGTAACATGCCGACATTATTTTGTTTGGTATCGCTGGTATACGAAGCGTTCCCTTTTCTGCACAATTGCTTGGCTCAGCTGGTAAACCGCCAAGGCGTATAACGGGCTGTGGTTATATCGGGTTATGGCATAAAAATTATCCAATCCCGCCCATAATTCTTCGCCATCAAAACCAGCAAAAGCCAATAGCTTAACGTTAGCATCCGCTGCAAGCGGTTCGGCGGACAGCAAATCAAGCAGTGCCAAATCCGCCACTTTCAAATCAGGCCTAAGGTCTTGGCTTAGCATATTTTTGTACAGGTTTGAGTGCTTTGGATTGGTCAAGGGTACAGCAACAGCCCCACCCTGCCGCCAATGGTTTAGCGCCAAGTAATTGGCAATGCTGGCGATGGCATCAGCTGGAGATTGCCAAATATCACTGCGCTGGTGTTGATCAAAATCAACAGCGTAATGGCGGAAGCTGCTGGGCATAAATTGCGGCATGCCCATTGCCCCTGCATAAGAGCCACGCAACGTCAATGGATCAAAGTCCTGTTCGCGGCACAAGAGTAAAAATTGCTCCAATTCACCACGAAAAAATGCACTACGGGGCGGGTAGGCAAAAGCTAGCGTGGCCAATGCATCAATGACACGGTATTTACCGGTGTGTTGCCCATAGCGGGTTTCCACACCTAATATGGCAACAATAATGGCAGCCGGAACACCGTATTGCTGTTCGGTAGCGGCAAGCGTGGCTAGGTTGGCTTGCCAAAACTGCACACCTTCATCAATGCGGCTGGTGGTCAAAAAAATATTGCGGTATTTATGCCAAGGCAATGCTTCTGATGGCTTGGCTATTTTTTTTAGAATGTCGTCCTTAATTTCGACCTGATCGAACCAATTATTCAGAACTTCGCAGTCAAATTGATGCCGATTGGCCATGTCCGTAATAAAAGCCGCTTGGTTGTTTTTTATAACGGATGTGCAGCCTGTTAAGCCCAATAAGCACAGCAATGCCATCAAATGAAAAAAACGCCTCATGAGCGTGACAGACGTTTTTTGTGAGTATGGATGGACATCAATATCCCGAACCCTGCCAGTAAAGTGACAATGGAGGTGCCACCGTAACTGATTAAAGGTAATGGCACACCCACCACCGGTAAAATGCCGATCACCATGCCGATATTAACAAACACATAGACAAAAAACGTAAATGCCAAACTGCTAGCCAATAAGCGGCAATAAGTGTCTTGCGCTTGCGTGGCGATATGTAAGCAACGGGCGATAATCAACAAATACAGCAACAACAAGCCGACGCAACCAAATAAACCGAATTCTTCTGCAAATACAGCAAAAATAAAATCGGTGGAGCTTTCCGGCAAAAATTCCAATTCTGACTGGGTGCTGCCTAACCACCCTTTGCCATATATGCCACCAGAGCCAATAGCGATTTTCGATTGGATGATATGATAACCGCGCCCTAAAGGGTCTGCCTCAGGGTTTAAAAAAGTTAATACCCGATCACGTTGGTAACCGTGCATAAAGTGCCAAATGATGGGGGTCAACGAAGCTAAGGCGGCGATGATGGCACCAATGAAAGCCCATGACAAACCCGCAAAAAATAAAACCCCTGCTCCCGAACTGGCGACCAAAATAGCAGTGCCCAAATCCGGCTGCTTGGCGATCAGCAAAGTGGGCAACAAAATTAATCCGGAGGCAATCAATAGTTGCCCTGCCTTAGGGGGTAAACGGTGTTCGGACAAATACCGGGCAACCATCATGGGTGTGGTCAGCTTTATCATTTCCGATGGCTGGAAGCGAAAAAAACCTAAGTCCAACCACCTTTGGGCACCTTTGCCAATTTCGCCCATTACCAATACCGCAAGCAACAAGACAATACCCAAGCTAAATAAAATAGTTGAGTATTGTTTGAACTGGTTGGGGTTAACATGCGCCAAAGCAGCCATTAGGGCAAAAGCCAGGCCAATACGGGCGGCTTGGCGATATAACACGCCCATATCTTGGCCAGCCGCGCTATACAAAATGATAAAACTGAGCAATGCGGCCAATACCAAGCCAATAAACAAGGGTATATCAATATGCAAACTTCTTAATAAATTGCCCAACAGTGAGGGCGGTTCAAAATGTTCGTGGCGATTTTCAGTTTTCATGGTATCCCTAGGGCTGTCCGCTCATATATTGCTTGATCACTGCCCCAGCAATCGGAGCGGCAACCGAACCGCCATGCCCGCCGTTTTCGGCGATCACCGCCACGGCAATTTGCGGGTTGTCGGCGGGTGCAAAAGCGATGAACAGCGCATGGTCACGGTATTTGAAATCTATTTCATTCTCGTTGTAACGGGCGTTTTGTTTGATACCCATGACTTGGGCTGTGCCGGTCTTGCCAGCAATAATGTACTTGACCCCGCGACTGATGCCTTTGGCTGTGCCGCGCTGGCTATGCACCACATTAACCATGCCTTCAATGACGTTATCCAGATTTTCCGGTTTTATCGGGATAGTGCCTTGGTGGATTTCTGGCCCAGGCTGGCTAATTTGGGCGGTGACTAGTCGGTCAACCAAAAATGGCGTGACGATATTGCCACGATTGGCGAGCGTAGCGGTAGCTCTAGCAAGTTGCAAAGGGGTGACTTGGTGGTAGCCTTGACCGATGCCGGTGATTAAAGTATCGCCGGGATACCAGGCACGGTTTTTTTGCTGCTGCTTCCATTCGCGCGAAGGCAAAATACCGCCTTTTTCGCCCAGCAGATCAATCCCTGTTTTTTCGCCAAAACCAAACTTCTGTAAAAATTCATGCAGATTGTCAATGCCCAACATAGAAGCAAGCCGATAAAAATACACATCACAGGATTCTGTAATAGCTTGGTTTAAGTTTACCGAACCGTGTCCGCCGCGCTTCCAATCGCGGTATTTATGGCTGGCACCAGGCAATTGGTAATACCCAGGGCAAAACAGCCTTTGCTGGGCACTGATGGTGTTATATTCAAGCCCTGCCAAAGCAATAAAGGGCTTGATAGTTGAACCTGGCGGGTACAAGCCACGCAACGCGCGATTAAATAACGGTTGGTTGTCAGAATTTTGTAAGCTTTGATAGGTGGCATTGTCAATGCCCACCACAAAGGGGTTCGGGTCAAACCCAGGTCGGCTGACAAACACTAGAACACCGCCGGTTTTGATGTCGATGGCAACCACTGCGCCATTATAATTTTCTAAGGCATCATAGGCGGTTTTTTGCAAATCGATGTCCAAGGTCAAGTGCAAATCCGCCCCCGGGGTGGCAACAGTTTCACTGAGCGTATTCAACGGCCTTGCTTGGACATTAGTTTCAATTTCCGCATACCCCGTTTTGCCATGCAAAGCATTTTCGTATGAACTTTCTATGCCCAGTTTGCCAATATGGCTGGAGCCGCGATACTCAGCTACCGGCAAATCCTTTAGCTCAGGCTCACTAATCCGCCCAACATAACCGACCACATGAGAAGTTATTTCACCGTAAGGATAATGCCTGACTAATCGCGTCCGGATATCCACACCTGGGAAATACGGCCTGACCACCGCAAATTTTGCCAATTCCAGCTCGTTTAAGCCAATTAGCAACGGGCTACTGGTGAATTGCTTTTGCCGCCTACGTTGTTTCTGGTAAGTTTCTATGGTTTCGTCAGGTATATCGAGCAGCTTTTGCAGGCGTCTCAGAGTGCCATCAATATCGGGCATTTGTTCGGGTGTCAATTCCAAGCTGTAAGAAGAACGGTTTTCTGCCAATATCTTACCTTTGCGGTCGTAAATCATGCCGCGCGTCGGCACCAGCGGCACAATTTTTATACTGTTGTCTTTGGCAAGCGAAGCATAATGTTCGTGACCGACGACCTGCAAATAAACTAGGCGCACCACCAAAGCTGATGCCAGTAAAATTATTGTGATGAAGGCAGCGGCAATGCGGTTAAGGAATAGCCGATTTTCGTAAACGTTATTTTTGATATTAAAGCTATTGGACATGATGAGGGTACGAGCGGATGTTCAGCATCATTTCAAGCTTCGGGCCAAATTGACAAAGCGCAGGGCGAAATAGACCACCGGCCAGCACAGCGTGCCGGTAAACACCGGAATCCAGAATTCGGCGTGAAGTTGTGCTGGATTTTGCAAGTTCTTAATCAGAAAAAGCAATAATTGTGACAGTAACAAACAGAAGAAAATGAACAACTCTTGTTGCAACAGGGGAAATTGCCGTAAGCGCTTGTGTAATTTTAGGCAAATATAGATCACTAGCGAATACGCCAATGCGTATTGGCCCAATAACCTGCCGGTCAGCACGTCCGTCAGCAGGCCAAAAAACCAAGCATGAAAAATACCGACCCGCTCCGGTAGCGTCAGGCCCCAGTAAATCAGCACCAGCAATACCCAGTCAGGGTTGAACGGCACGACAGCAGCAGGCCAAGGGGCTATTCTCAGGCACATGGCCGCCACAATGGTCATAATAATGCGGCCTGGGCCGTAGAAATCATGGTTGGGCATGTTTTTTTTCTTCTGTAGTTTCGTTTGCGGTTTTGCCGGTCAACGGTATAGGGGCAGAATTGCTCCAGACAATCATCAGCTCACGGTTACGGTCAAGCTGGGCCTTGGGGGTCGCAGTGATGCTGGCAAATGGCTTGTTGGGTTGCGAGGTGAACTGATCGACCACGGCAACCGGATAGCCTTGTGGAAAAGTGCCGCCCAAACCCGATGTGATCAACAAGTCACCTGGATGGATGTCGGCGTTGTTGGGCAGATAAGGTAAAATCAGTTGGTTAAGGTTGCCGCTGCCAACAGCAATGGTCAGCAAGCCGTTACGGTTGACCTCTACTGGAATGGCGTGGTTAAGATCGGTGATCAGCATAATATCGGCCGTTAACGGCTGTGACCTGAATACCTGCCCAACCACCCCGTTGGCATCCAACACCGGCTGCTGGGGATGAACACCAAAGCGGATGCCTTTATTGACGGTGACAATATGCTCAAAAGGTGCTGCCTTAACCGATAAAATCTCTGCAACCAACACTTGTTCGCCCAATTTAAAAGAATTGTCCAATAAGGCCCTAAGACGGATGTTTTCTTTCTCCAGAGCTTCCAGTTTTAACAAACGTGTTTGATGGATCAACTGGCTTTCGTGCAGTTTCTGGTTCTCTTCTTTCAAAGACGCATAGGTTCTGATGGTGTCGGATGCATTTTGCAGCAAATTAGTGGGGACACTGACCAGATATTTGAGCGGATCGACTACAAATGACAAAATAGAACGCAATCTATCCAATTGTTGGTTGTTATGCTCAGTGACCAACAATGCGATAGAGGTGATGACAGCCACAAGCAGACGGGTATTGATGGAAGGGCCAGTGGCAAATAACAGTTTAATAGTACAACTCCTCGAATGACATCCTTAGCCACTATTTCGCAATAGTTTATTCAAGGCTCGACACCGCACATAAGACTTAATTTATTGCATCCGTGCAAATAAACAATCAAATGGCTTACGTAAAGCCTTGGTAGAATAACTTAAAGCAAAATATGGTTTTTATTCCAGAGAAAACGTAGAGAGGCTTTTTTTGTCCAACCGCTCCAACACCATACCGCCGCCACGTGCCACACAGGTCAACGGGTCGTCAGCAATGTAAACTGGCAAGCCGGTTTCTTCGGCGATAAGGCGGTCAATATCCTTAAGCAAAGCCCCGCCACCGGTCAGATAAATGCCCCGATTGGCAACGTCAGAACCCAATTCGGGCGGAGTTTGTTCCAAAGCCATTTTGACCGTGCCGACAATGCCCGACAACGGTTCTTGCAACGCCTCAAGGATTTCGTTGCTGTTCAAGGCAAAGCTACGGGGAACCCCTTCGGCAAGATTACGGCCGTTCACCTCAATCTCTTTAACTTCGCTGCCCGGATAGGCCGTGCCAATTTCCAGTTTGATGCGTTCAGCAGTGGCTTCGCCAATGAGCGTGCCATAATTACGGCGCACATAATTGATAATGGCCTCATCAAAACGGTCGCCACCAATACGCACGGAATTGGAATAGACAATACCATTGATGGAAATGACCGCCACCTCGGAAGTGCCCCCGCCTATATCCAACACCATCGACCCACATGCTTCATCAACCGGTAGCCCTGCCCCAATTGCTGCGGACATGGGTTCTTCAATCAAATACACCTCTCTTGCCCCAGCCATTGCCGCCGATTCGCGGATGGCCCGACGCTCCACTTGTGTGGAACCGCAAGGCACACAAATGAGAATCCTCGGGCTAGGCCGTAGCAATTTGTTTTTATGGACTTTCTCAATAAAGAAACGCAACATGCGCTCGGTCACTGCAAAGTCGGCAATGACACCATCTTTTAATGGTCTAATGGCGGTGATATTGCCCGGAGTCCTTCCAAGCATCCGTTTGGCTTCAATCCCCACAGCGGCAATGCTCTTTTGACCGCGCACCTTGTCCTCTTTAATGGCGACCACCGAAGGCTCGTTAAGGACAATTCCTTGTCCGGGAATGTATATCAAGGTATTGGCGGTCCCTAAATCTATCGAGAGATCATTTGAGAAAAGGCCGCGAATTCGTTTGAACATTATTACCTGTGTCCTATGGAAGAAAAAATATTGTTACTTTATCAATCAAGCGGGTATTTGGGCAAGATATAAAGTATCATATTTATATGACTTTGCTTTCAATGGAGTAAAAAATGTCGTTATCGGAAAATGATGTCAATAAAATCGCGCACTTGGCACGATTGGGAATAGAAAATGAAGATATTGCCAGTTATGCACAAGACCTGTCCGGACTATTGGCGTTAATGGTGCAAATGGAAACATTGGACACTACGGGCATCAAACCCATGGCACACCCCTTAGACCAATGCCAACGCTTACGTCCCGATGTGGTCACCGAACAAAACCAGCGCGACCATTTTCAAGCCATTGCCCCGCAAACACAAGACGGGCTTTACCTCGTACCTAAAGTTATTGAGTAAAGGGAATCCCTTAATATGCATAGCCAAACCATTAGCCAATTAGCCCACGGACTGCGTTCAGGGCAATTTTCCAGTGTTGAACTGACCCAACACTTTTTGGGCCGTATCAAACGTTACCCTGAACTCAATGCCTATATCACCATCACCGACCAACAAGCACTGCAAGCCGCACAACTGGCTGATGCCAAAATTGCCGCCGGGACGGTTGACCAGTTGACCGGCATCCCTATGGCGCACAAAGATATTTTTTGTACCCAAGGGGTCAAGACCAGCTGCGCGTCAAAAATGCTCGACAATTTTATTGCGCCTTATAACGCCACCGTGGTTGACAAACTTAACCAAGCTGGTGCGGTGATGCTGGGAAAGCTCAATATGGACGAGTTTGCCATGGGGTCATCCAATGAAACTAGCTTTTATGGGGTTGCCAAAAACCCCTGGGACACCAGCAAAGTGCCGGGCGGCTCCTCGGGCGGTTCGGCGGTTGCAGTGGCCGCACAATTGGCCGTATACGCCACCGGTACAGATACCGGAGGCTCTATCCGCCAACCTGCTGCGCTTTGTGGCATCACCGGTTTAAAACCCACCTACGGGCGCATTTCCCGTTACGGCATGATTGCCTATGCATCCAGCCTTGACCAAGCCGGACCCATGGCCCGGAGTGCCGAAGATGCCGCAATTCTATTGCAGGCTATGGCAGGTTTTGACCCCAAAGACTCCACCAGTGCTGATGAACCGGTGGCGGATTATTTGGCCAGCATCGACCAACCCTTGCAAGGACTCACCATCGGCTTGCCCAAAGAGTTTTTTGCAGAAGGCCTGAATGCGGAAATGGCCACCGTATTGGAAACTGCCATTGCCGAATACAAAAAATTAGGCGCAACTATCCAAGAAGTGTCCATGCCCAACCTTAAATTGGCAATTCCTGCCTATTATGTGATTGCATCGGCAGAATGCTCCGCCAACTTATCACGCTTTGATGGCGTGCGTTTTGGCCACCGCTGCCAACATCCGCAAGACTTGACCGACCTGTATGTGCGTTCACGCGGCGAAGCCTTCGGCAAAGAAGTCAAACGCCGCATCCTGATGGGTACTTACGCCCTGTCAGCGGGCTATTACGATGCCTACTACCTAAAAGCGCAAAAAGTGCGCCGCTTGATTAGTGAAGATTTTAGCAAGGCTCTCAGCGAAGTGGACGTTATCATGAGTCCGGTCACCCCCACACCAGCGTTTGGCATCGGCGAAAAGCTGGCTGACCCTATTGAAATGTATCTTGCCGACATTTACACCATCGCTATCAATCTGGCTGGATTACCAGCCTTGTCTGTTCCGGCTGGCTTCATCAATGGCTTGCCCGCTGGCCTGCAAATCATTGGCAATTATTTTCAGGAAGCCAAACTGTTAAATGTCGCCCACCGCTTTCAACAAGTGACCGATTGGCACCAGCAGGTAGCAAAAGATTTTGCGTAACAGAACTAAAGCTTTCGGCATTGTTAATTTAGTATAGCATCTAGTTTGCCATTCCATTTGAGCATCAAAAGCATGACGGAATATTTGAGCATGTCCTTGCTTTTGCTGTAACATTTCGACTTTCGCCGTAGCCTGGCCAGAAAATGCCGGAACAAGCTGTTATAGCCTTCCACTGTATAGGTTTCGGCTTTGGATTGCGTATGCAGCCCTGGCGGGACAAACTTTTCATAGGGTTGCCAATAGTCACTCATGACATCCGTTACACTGTCGTTTTTGATGGCGTCCCAGAGTTTTCGTCCGGTTTCCGTGTCGCGGGCACCCACTTCGCAGCCGGGGAATCGCTTCCCATGTCGATCAACAGCAATCCATATCCAGCAATAGTTTTTTTTGAGCCTACATAGGTGTGCATTTCATCCAGCTCGACCACGTCAACGCCAGCGGCAGAGCGGATGGCCGCGATTGACTCGCCATGCGCCTTGATCCAGTTGTAAACAGAAACATGGCTGCATTTCAGAAACCGGCCAATAGACCGGAAACCCAGTCCCTCAAGGTAAAGCTGGAGCGCTTGCCGCTTGGTCTCCGGGCTGATGCCCCGGTGCTGGACAGTATGCCTAAACCCGCAAGACTTGCATCCATATCGCTGCCTTGCCTTGACGATGCCGTCTTTGGTGCAATCCGCCGACCCACATTTTGGACAATTCATAGGGGCTTTTTCCTGTATAAATTGAGCCAGTATAATGGATGCTATACTAAATTAACAATGCCAAATTTTTTAGGAGGATATGGCTACAAAACTTTAAAAGCAGTTTTGTTCAGACCTTTTATGCCCTTGGGTACACCCCAACCTACGAGCTTGGTGTGTCACGGCGAACGCTTTACAGGTATTTAACAAAATAGAGGATATATGGCTAAAGTTGAAACTCAAAACACGGATTTTATGTTTAAACAAAATATAGAATTAGAGGGCATATTCATGCCTCATGCCAGAAAGAAAAGGGACTCTCTATATGAAAAACAGCCAGATGGCCTTACGAATGGCAAAGAGTATGCAAAATTTGTACATTATACCTCTGCGGAGGCAGCATTAAAAATCATAGGAAGCAAACGCCTGTGGATGCGTAATACAACTTGCATGACTGATTACAGAGAAGTGCAACATGGATTTGATATTCTATATCGCTTCTTTTCCAATGAAGATAAGAAAAAATCCTTTATATCGGCATTGGATGAATGCCATCCAAACGCTGCTGCACAGGCAATAGATTTATTTGATAAGTGGTACAAAGATATATATTTGCAAACATATATCACTTCAATTTCTGAACATGATCAAACAGAAGACTTAAATGGTCGCTTATCAATGTGGCGTGCATTTGGTGGCAACACCGCTCGTGTTGCAATTGTCCTTAATATCCCATGGCGTACAAGTGGGGCAGAGGCATTAAAAGTTATGTTTAGCCCTGTAGCATATTTGACAGAGGAAAAAGCCCATGAATTGCTTGGTGAGGTAATAAAAAATATTAAAGCGAATTGTTATTTTCTATCTTCCCTAGATTCACAGATAATTATCAACTGGGTTTTTCACATGTTAGTGGCAGGAGTTACTTGTCTAAAACATGATGGTTTTAAGGAAGAGCGTGAGTGGCGAGCAATCTATAATCCAACCTTAAACCACTCAACCTTGATGGAGTTCTCAACTGAAATTATTGGTGGCGTTCCACAAAAGATTTATAAACTACCACTTGATAAGAAATTTTCAGAATCTCTTACTGATTTAGAATTTTCGCAGATATTTGACCGTCTAATTATTGGTGCATCGCCATATCAATCGGTTATGTATGAAGCGTTCAGTGATGCACTTGAAAAGGCTGGGGTTTCTGAACCAATGAGTAAGGTTTGGGTTTCTGGTATCCCTATACGCTCTTAATCAAATAAAATTCTAATTGGCAACCAGCAGTTGGTAGTGGTTATATTTTAACTGGCATGTTCCAAATTATATTCATGTATAAAAAGCTGCAAGGCGATACGATGGAAGCGGTCATTTTTGCAAAAAGACAAGGACTTGCGTACAAACCGGGCGAGCCGTTGGCGAGGCGTGTTGTTCCAGCGTTCGACGTGGGCGGTTTCTCCCGTTTCCTTTTACACAAAACAGTTATAGCTCAACCACTACCCGGCTTTCGAGGCTGAACTCGACGAGCAATGGTCTTTTGTGGGTGACAATGCCAACCAACAGTGGCTGTGGTATGCGGTCGATCACGCCATTTATGCCCTATGGTGTACCAACACCATTCTGGCTTATGTGTTTGGCAAACGGAAGGATGACGTGTTCAAGCAACTCAAGGCATTGCTTAAACCTTTTGGCATTGCCCGATATTACACGGACGACTGGGGTGCCTATGAACGCCACTTGGACACAGACAAGCACGAAGTCGGCAAACGCAACACCCAGAAAATAGAGCGCAAAAACTTGAACCTCAGGACAAGGATCAAACGTCTGGCACGGAAAACCATTTGTTTTTCAAAATCCGAACTCATGCACGATACCGTCATCGGATTACTTATCAACAAAGTTGAGTTTGGCCTCAACATTTTTACTTGATTAACAGGTTTCACCCACTACCCCCCAGTGTAAACGTACGGCGGTCAGCATCCGCGCTGCAGGTGCGTGGTAACTACTGATAATGCCCACGCGGACAGACTTGCAAACAATGATTAATTTTGGTGCAAAATCATGGCGGTTTTGCACAATTAAATAGCAAAACCACTATCAACAAGACAAGAATATCGCCCGCAACTGCTTCATATCGACACAGAATACTAATAACACATTGTCTTATAACAAATAATTAATTTTTTCCGCAACACATAAATTATGGCTCAATTTATGCTTTATCATTCTTAGGATTCCAAAGAGGGAATCAATTTTTTAAGCTCACTGCCGAGCAAAATGACAAAGGCGTCGATAAAGCAACCGTTTGTAGGGTTGTTTTTCGATGCCTTTTTTTATGCCTAAATTTTTATAACTTAATTGCTTACTAGGAAATAACTAATGAAAACCAACAAAATAAAGCCATTACAACGCTTTGCCCTAAGTTTTTCCGTTTCGGTCATCACTGCTTTGGCTTTGGCTTCCTATGCCCAGGCAGCCGCCAATTTGGAAACCGAAAGCCTTAAGTTTGGGTTTATCAAATTGACGGATATGGCACCGTTAGCGGTCGCCTACGAAAAGGGCTTTTTTGAGGATGAAGGCTTATCGGTGCAATTAGAAGCACAGGCCAATTGGAAAGTATTGCTGGATAGGGTCATTAACGGCGAATTGGATGGCGCTCACATGTTGGCGGGACAACCGTTGGGGGCGACCATTGGCTTTGGCACCAAGGCGGACATCATCACCGCTTTTAGCATGGACTTAAACGGCAATGCCATTACCGTATCCAATGACATCTGGAAACAAATGAAAGCCAATATCCCAATGGAAGGCGGCAAACCCAAACATCCCATTACAGCCGATTATCTGAAACCTATCGTGGACAAATACCAGAAAGAAGGCAAGCCTTTTAATATGGGCATGGTGTTTCCGGTATCCACCCATAACTACGAACTACGCTATTGGCTAGCGGCTGGCGGCATTAAGCCGGGGTTTTATGCACCACCACAAGACACCACTGGCACTATTGATGCCGAAGCGGTGTTGTCTGTCACCCCGCCGCCACAAATGCCCGCCACCTTGGATGCCGGGACTATTTTAGGCTATTGCGTCGGAGAGCCGTGGAATCAACAAGCTGTATTCAAAGGTATTGGCGTACCGGTCATCAGTGATTATGAAATTTGGAAAAACAACCCGGAAAAAGTGTTCGGTGTCAGCAAAGCATGGGCCGATAAAAACCCCAATACCCATAAAGCCGTTATTAAGGCACTGATACGCGCAGCCATGTGGCTGGATGCCGACAACAATAAAAACCGCCCTGAAGCGGTGGAAATATTGGCGCAAACCCAATATGTGGGGGCTGATGCCGAGGTGATCGCCAATAGCATGACCGGCACGTTTGAATACGAAAAGGGGGATAAACGTGCCTTACCGGATTTTAATGTGTTCTTCCGCTATAACGCCACTTACCCTTACTACAGTGATGCTATCTGGTATTTGACGCAAATGCGCCGCTGGGGGCAAATCAACGAGGCCAAACCGGATGCCTGGTTTATGGAAACGGCTAAAAAAGTTTACCGCCCGGACCTTTATAAGGCTGCCGCAAAAGAACTGATTGCCGAAGGCAAGGCTAAAGCCAGCGATTTTCCGGCCGACAGCGAAAGTGGCATGAAGCCCCCACAAGCCGATTTTATCGACCATATTGTCTATGATGGCAGCAAACCCAACGATTATTTGCAGCAATTTAAGATTGGCCTGAAAGCCAACCAAAAAGTAGTGGGCGGCAAAATAATTGACTAGCGAAGCGTGCATAGCCGTGGCTCAACTCGGCTTCAAATTAAACGGAAAATACAAGGAATCATCATGGGTGAGCAGCTGATAAAAATTTTTGACATCACCGGGCTTAATTGGTTTATACCCTTCGTCAAGCTAGCAATGGGCGAAAACCCAGGGCAACAACTGCGTGATTTATGGTTGATGATGGGCGTGCCGATTATTGCATTTATGCTGTTTCTGGCGTTATGGAATTTTTCCGCCGCAAAAGTCAATACCAGCCTAGGGGTAATCCCTGGCCCTGCCGCTGTGTGGCAACAGGCGGAAGGTTTATGGGTTAGTTATTACACCGAGCAGCAAAAAGCCCATGATTTTTACCAACGGCAACAGGAACGTAACCAAAAGTTATTGGCGGAAAATCCTAGTGCAGACATAAAACAGCGTCCTTATCGGGGGTCTGTGACGTATTTGGATCAAATTTGCACCAGTTTGCTCACTGTCTTCACCGGTTTTTTTATAGCCAGTTTAGTGGCGGTGCCATTGGGGATTCTATGTGGTATGAGCCCTATTATCAATACTGCACTGAATCCATTGATTCAAATTTTTAAACCAGTGTCGCCTTTGGCGTGGCTACCTATCGTCACCTTGATTGTCAGTTCAGTTTATGTGACCACCAGCGACTCGTGGTTTGAAAAGTCGTTCCTGACCTCAGCCATCACCGTCACCTTATGCTCGCTCTGGCCTACGCTCATCAACACTGCAGAAGGCGTGTCGTCCATCGACCGGGATTTGATTAATGTCGGTAAAGTGTTGCGTTTAAGCTGGATGACGCAGATTAAAAAAATCGTTTTGCCATCGGCGCTACCGTACATCTTTACCGGTATGAGATTATCGTTAGGGGTGGGCTGGATGGTATTGATTGCCGCTGAAATGCTCGCCCAGAATCCGGGTTTAGGCAAGTTTGTTTGGGATGAATTCCAAAACGGCAGTTCAGATTCATTAGGGCGGATTATGGTGGCAGTATTCACCATCGGTATTATCGGTTTCATCTTGGATCGCGTCATGATGTCCTTGCAAAGGGCTTTCTCATTGAACCGGCCGGTGTAATCGCCACTAGGAGCTAACGCCATGAAAACTTGTGTCAAAATGCCCATGCAGCAGATAACTATGAGCCAACAGCCGATGAATCCATCCAACGACCCAAGCCAACCTTTGGTTGAACTGGTTAATGTGTGTAAATCCTATGGGCAGGGCAGTAGCCAATCGCCGGTATTAAAAAATATCAATCTAAGCATCAAGGAAGGTGAGTTTATTGCCATTGTTGGTTTTTCCGGCAGCGGCAAAACCACTTTGATTTCAATGTTGGCAGGGTTGATTAAAGCGGATACCGGTCATGTGCTGAAACAAGGCAAACCGATAACGGCCCCAGGCCCAGATAGCGGCGTGGTGTTCCAAAACTATTCCTTAATGCCTTGGTTGACCGTATATGGCAATGTTGCTTTGGCAGTGAACCAGATTTACGCGCACTGGCCGCACCAGCAGCGTAAAGCGCATACCGAAAAATATGTGCGGATGGTCAATTTAGGCGCGGCAATGGATAAACGCCCTGCGGAATTGTCAGGTGGGATGCGCCAGCGCGTCAATGTGGCAAGAGCATTGGCGGCCAATCCCGATATTTTGCTATTGGACGAACCCTTAAGCGCTTTGGATGCACTGACGCGCGGTAATTTGCAAGACGAAATTTTGGCAATCTGGGAGCAGGAAAAGAAAACCGTCATTTTAATCACCAATGATGTTGATGAGGCCATTTATATGGCCGATCGGGTCATTCCGCTCAATCCCGGCCCCAATGCCACATTGGGGCCGGATTTTACTATTGCCATGCCTCGCCCAAGGGATAGGGCTTCGCTAAACCATAACCCTGAATTTAAACGGCTGCGTGCGGAAATCACCCAGTATTTAATGGCTATTGGTATGGCGAAAAACCCGACTGGACACGCTGACAAAATTGTTTTGCCCAAAGTGAAGCCCAACACCGCCGCCAATTGGCAGAATCCTGAAGATCCTGATGAGCTGCCAAAGGTCTTGGATAAGACGCCTCTGGCTAATCCCCGATACTTGGAATTCTACCACGTGTCGAAAACCTACCCTAAGCCCAATGGCAAAGGTAGCGTCAAGGTAGTTGATGGTTTTGACATGATCATGAAAAAAGGCGAGTTTATTGCCATTATCGGTCATTCGGGTTGCGGCAAGTCCACAGTATTGTCTATGGCGGCAGGGCTGAGCAGTATTTCTGAAGGTGGTATCGTGTTGGATAACCGCGAAATTGACAGTGCCGGCCCAGATAAAGGCGTGGTTTTCCAAGCCCCTAACCTTTTCCCTTGGCTAAGTGCGTTTGAAAACGTCATGCTAGGTGTGGATAGGGTTTATCCCCACGCCAGCAAAGCCGAACGCCAAGACATCGTAGCTTACTACCTCAACCGGGTAGGGTTGGGTGATGCCTTGCATAAAAAAGCCAAAGAACTCTCCAATGGTATGCGGCAACGGGTGGGTATTGCCCGGGCCTTCGCTTTGTCACCCAAACTACTGTTGCTGGACGAACCATTTGGCATGTTAGATTCACTGACCCGCTGGGAATTGCAAGAAGTGCTGATGGAGGTATGGGAACGTACCCATGTAACGGCAATGGTTGTGACCCATGATGTGGATGAAGCCATCTTGTTGGCTGACCGGGTGGTAATGATGACCAACGGCCCCCATGCCAAAATTGGCAAAATCCTAGAAATTGATCTGCCAAGACCGCGCAACCGTAAGGATTTATTGGCACATGACCGTTACTACGGTTATCGGGAAAGCATTTTAAGTTTTTTGAACGAATGCCAAGTGCATCACTAAGCGACCCAAAAGCCAACACGGCCTTAACAGGTGCAATAACCAGCATCATCTATAGTTTTATCTATAACCCAATAACTTGATTATTAAAATCTTGCAGTTTCCATAAACCTGTTCCATAAAACTTGGGCAGTATGCCAATACAGCCCAAAAGCCCGACAACACCATATTCTAATTTTATTTATTACTTAATAAAGGGGTACTTATGCCTAAGCAAAGAACAAACCTGTCATCATCTTTGGCCGCCGCCCTATTCGCTATGGCGGGCGGTATTGAACCCGTTGCCGCTGATATGACCAAAGACATTGAAGATGCGCTCAATTTTTACCATTATGGGCAAAAAGGCGCGATCAAGTTTGATTTGAATTCCCGATGGGAAAATGTCAATCAAGACAATGGCCCAAAAAACCCCAAGACTCATTTGCCTGTGCAAACCGCAAATGCCTTCACCTCAAGGTTACGCTTAGGCTATTTGACACCGGTTTGGCAAGGCCTGCAAGCTTATGTTGAATATGAAGGCAATTTGGTGATGGATGACAATTACAACAATACCCGTGGCTACAATACCGCTTATTCTGCCGTAGCCGACCCTAGTATCAGTGAGCTTAACCAGTTTTGGTTGGCTTATACAGGTATTGCCGACAATATTGTTAAAGCCGGTAGGCAGCGGATTAAATTGGATGACGACCGCTTTATCGGCAACGTTGGCTGGCGGCAAATGGAACAAACCTACGATTCCATTTTAATCACCCATAAAAATCAAACCCTGTTTGGCTTGGTTGCCAATGTAGGTTATATCAGCAACGTGCAAACCTTCTTGGGTACAACGGATAATATTCAAGCGCCGTTGTTAAACCTTAACTACAAAATAGGCGATGTCGGTAACGTTGTCGGTTATGGCTATTGGCTGGATTACACCGAAAGGGCCAACTACGAAAAATCGAGTCAAACCTATGGCTTGCGCTTCATTTGCTGCGACAAACCGCTGGCTTCTTACAAAATCAGCGAAAATTTTGGCCTGGCCTATACTGCGGAATACAGCCACCAAAGCGATTATGGGCATGGTATCACCCGCTACGATGCCGACCGCTACAATTTAATGGGGGGATTAAGCGCTTACGGCGTAATGTTCCAAGGGGCTATGGAGCAACTGGATGGTTCAGGGCTTAACAAAACCTTTGATACTCCTCTGGGCACCAACCATGCCTTCCAAGGCTGGGCGGATTTGTTTTTGGTGACACCCAACAATGGTATTCGGGATGTATTTGGCACTATGATGATGCCGTTCCAACGCGGTGATCTGGTGTTCACTACTGTTTACCATGATTATTCTGATGATACCGGCCGCTTTAATTTCGGTAATGAATGGGATTTTCAGGCGGTACAAAAATTCGGGAAGCATTATTCGGTATTGCTGAAATACGCCGATTACAATGCCGGCGACAATAATCCCAAAGGTGGTTTTACAAGCACTGATACGCAAAAGTTTTGGGTGCAAACTAATATTAATTTCTGATGTTATACAGCCCGTTGACTAAACATAACCGAAGCCACCGCTACGATTGGTTTTTGTCGGGGCTTGCGAGGTAGGTGCGTGGCTATGCCCGCGACAACCCACAGCACCATCACGGAGTGATCTACATATGTTTTTTTAATATCAAATACTTAAGTATCAATATAGGCTTTAAGCCGATAACCCACGCCCGAATCGGTCAGCAGATACTCGGGGCGGGTCGGGTCGGTTTCTAATTTTTGCCTTAGCTGGCTCATATAAATCCTTAGGTAATGTGAATTATCCTTATAGGAAGGCCCCCAGACTTCCTTGAGCAGGTATTGATGGGTCAAAACTCTGCCGGCATTTTTGACCAGCAAGGCTAGCAAGCGGAATTGTATGGGGGTCAGGTGGACTTCGTTACCGCCAACAAAAATTTGCCGTTTGAGCAAATCGACTTGCAACGCCCCGGTGACAAACACCCCGTTTTCCTGTTGGGCAGGGCTGCTGGCCGAATGGCGCTGGGCGACCCGTATCCGCGCCAGCAATTCGCCCAAACCAAACGGCTTGGTCAGGTAATCGTCGGCACCGGCATCCAGCGCATCGATTTTATGTTGCTCGGCACTGCGGGCCGACAAAATGATAATGGGCATTGCCGACCATGCGCGGATACTTTTAATGACGTCAACACCCTCCATATCAGGCAACCCCAAATCGAGGATAATAACATCGGGTTTACGCACCTCCGCCTCAATAATGCCTTGCTGCCCCCGCTCCGCCTCGAACACCTTGAAGTGATGGGCGGTAAGGCCAGCGCGTAAAAACAACCGTATGGCAGGGTCGTCTTCTATCAAAACAACCACAGGGTTTGCACAAGTCATGGCTGACCAATTGTGCTCTGGTCAATCAAGTAGCCCTGTTCCTCCCGCACCATTGAGGGTAGCGTGTCAGGTTGGGGGATGCTGAACAAAAACAGCGCGCCGCCGCTAGGCCGATTACTTGCACGGATACTACCGCCATGCGCTTCAATAATCGCTTTGCAAATTGCCAGCCCTAAGCCTACGCCGCTTTGAGCGGCTTCTTTACGCACCCGATAAAATTTTTCAAACACCTTGTTTTCATCGCCTGGCGGAAGCCCGAAACCTTGGTCGGACACGGCAACATCCACCGAACCAACGGCGGCAGTGGCCATAATTTCTAAAGGGCTACCATCCGGCGTATAACGCAAGACATTCTCGAGCAGATTGACCAGCACTTGTTCGATCATCACTGCATCGACAAACACCATAGGAATGCCGGGCGGCAGTTTCACGCTGACTTGCCGGCCCGCCAAGCGTTTTTGCAAGCGCGTCAATACAATGCCAATAACTTCATCGAGCGGATACCACTGCTTGTTGAGTTCCACCGCTCCAGCATCCAGCCGTGCCATCTCCAAAATATTGTTGACCAAGTTGGACATGCGTTGTGCTTCATCGTAGATGGCACGGTTCAGTTCCAGTTTGTCTTCCGGCTTAAGGGCATTGTCCTCTTCCACCAAGGTGCTGGCGGAACCGACAATGGTTGCTAATGGGGTGCGCAAATCATGGGAAATGGAACTGAGCAGGGAATTGCGCAGACGCTCGGCTTCCATTGCCACTTGGGTTTTGCGGGCCTGCTCGGTCAGGCGCACACGGATAATGGCTTGGGCAATTTGCCCAAGAAAGGTTTCCAGTAACTTTTGTTGTTCAGGCAGGAACACCCGGCGCAAATTGACCGGAAGCAACACCAAAACCCCCAGCATGGTTGCTTTGCCACTTAAGGGAAAATAAATCGCCTCGGCACCGGGCAGGGTATGTGTGCCTTGCCCGGCAATTTCATTGTGATCCATCACCCACTGTGCGACGCTTAGGTCAGCCCCGTGCAAAGATTCAGGCGTGGCAGGGTGGGGCGGATAAACAACCCGGCCATTGGCATCCGGAAAAAGTATGACATTACGGCTGCCGAATTCGGCATGGACATGATGCACCGCGGTACGCACGATTTCATCTTCGCTTTGGCTGGCGGTCAGTTCTTTGCTCATGGCATACAGCACGGTCGCCCGCCGTTCCCTATGCCCCGCCACTTTGGCTTGGGAACGCACATTCGCCATCAGGCTGCTGATCAGCATTGCCACGGTTAGCATTGCCAACAAAGTCACCAAATATTGGCTGTCTCCGACCGTAAAGCTGTAATAAGGCGGCACGAACAATAGGTCAAAAATAGCCACCCCTAGAAATGAGGCAAAAATGGACGGGCCACGACCAAAACGGGTGGCAGTAAACACTACCCCCAATAAAAACACCATAACCAAGTTGGCCAACTCAAAGCGTCCGAACATCAAATAAGCCAAGGCGGTGCTGGCAACAGTGACAATAACGGCCCAAATATAGCCTTTGCTGTTGGTTTTTTGCGCCGGACGTTTGCCTAGCCCGGGCAATGGGTTTTTCCGGTATAGGGAGGCCTCCTGTTTGCTACCCTCGTCGCCCTGTCCGGGCTTGGGGCTACCCAGCAAATACAGGCTGATATTATGTGCATCACTAATCAGCACATCCACCACCGAACCCAGCACTAGCCGCTTCCACCCCCGACGGGTCGGCTTGCCCATTACAATCTTGGTGACATTACGTTCATTAGAAAACTTAATGATGGCATCGCTCATTTGTGGCGCATTCAAGGTCACCGTTTCGGCCCCCAACTGTTCAGCTAGGCGCAATATGCGCAACACGCCATCCCGCTGTTGTGCAGACAGGCGTTGCAGCTCTGGCGTTTCCACATAAACCACTATCCAGGGGGCTCGCAGGCTAGTGGCAAAGCGTTTGCCGGCACGCACCAACCGCTCCGCCAAGGCATTAGGGCCGACACACACCAGGATGCGCTCATTGACGTGCCAAACTTCACGGATACAATGGTCTTCGCGATAGTCCAGCATTTGCGCATCGACCCGACTGGCCGTTTGCCGCAAGGCCAGTTCACGCAGGGCAATTAAGTTGCCTTTCCGAAAAAAATGCTGGGCGGCCTCTTTGGCTTGTTGCGGCAAGTATACTTTACCGTCTTTCAACCTATTGAGCAGCTCGTCGGGTGGCAAATCCACCAGTTCAACTTCGTCCGCCCCTTCAAACACCGTATCTGGCACGGTTTCCCAAACCCGGATACCGGAAATCTGGCTGACATCATCGATAAGGCTTTCCAAGTGCTGGACATTAAGCGCCGTATAGACATCGATACCGGCTTCCAAAAGCTCTTCTATGTCTTGCCAGCGCTTAGGGTGTCTGCAACCGTGGGCATTGGTGTGCGCCAGCTCATCCACCAAGATGATGGAAGGTTTGCGCTTGAGGGCTGCATCCAAGTCAAATTCGTACAAGGTTGTGCACCGATAATCAATCAACTTAGGTGGCAACACCTCCAAACCTTCCAACAAGGACGCGGTGTCTTTACGTCCATGCGTTTCCACCAAGCCCACCACTATATCAATATGTTCCGCCCGCTTCTCTTTAGCTGCCAGCAACATGGCGTAAGTTTTGCCGACACCGGCCGATGCGCCAAAAAATATCTTCAGCCGCCCCCGGCTAGCGCGGATTTGGTCACGCTCGACACGGGCAAGCAATTGGTCTGGATCAGGGCGGTCATTATCCATTGCAGGTTTTCTCTTTTGTCGCTAAGTGATGTTGTGCAGCTCGTTGGCTGAGCGTGGCAATAGAGCTTTAAGTGTTGTCGGACTCAGGCACATGCCAGCCTTTTTTTGCACCCAATTTTTATCGGCCGCGCATACTGTGACATTAACTGTCTGCTTGGCCAACACACCATTGGGGTCGGTTGCAATTACGGTGTATTTAAAGGTGTCACTAACAGTGGGTGTCCAGGCAATCAATCCGTTAGCACTGATTTGCATTCCCACTGGCTCGTTTCGAGCATGGGAACTTCCTCTTTTTTTTTGGGGGGGTACGGTTATTTTGGCAACCTATCCCCGTGTCCACTTTAATTAAACCACTACAAGCCCCCCAAAAAGGGCAAGGCATGGACATAAGTTCAAACTGGTGAAGATGGTCGAGTTGTTGTAAACTAAACCAAGCAAACTAAATCCAACCAAGTTATAACTATGCAGACTTACAACATTCACGAGGCTAAAACCCAGCTATCCCGGTTGGTGGAGCTAGCTGTCAAAGGCGAGCCCTTCGTCATCGCCAAAGCCGGCAAGCCGTTGGTCAAAGTGGTTGCGCTTGATGCGCCAGAGCCTTCTCAAATCAAGCGCTTCGGTTTTATGGCTGGACATATCCGCGTACCTAATGATTTCGACCGAATGGGTGAACAGGAAGTTCTGAATCTATTTGAGAGTGGCGCATGAAGCTGCTGCTGGATACTCATTTGCTATTATGGGCAGCGAATGGTTTTGAGTATTTGCCGCCGGTTGCCCAGACACTGATGAGCAATCCTGAAAACGAACTGTTCTTCAGCGTCGCAAGTCTATGGGAAATTGTTATCAAATGCGGCTTAGGCCGCGAAGATCTCAAGGTTGATCCACGCATACTTCGTCGCGGTCTGCTGGACAACGGCTACAGCGAACTACCGATCCTCAGTGAGCATGTGGTAGTCATCGGTAACTTGCCGCCAATCCATAAAGACCCTTTTGATCGGTTGTTGGTAGCCCAGGCCATTGCCGAAGGAATCACTCTGTTGACAGCTGATGCTCATGTGGCACGATATCCCGGTTCGGTGCAGCACGTCTAACGAGTGTCATCATTTTAAGTAATGACTGTGCTGTTTTTAAACTGCTGTATTTGGGGCTAAAGAATATCAGTAAAAAGTGGACAATGCCCTTTCGGGACTGGAAAGCGGCGTTGAACAGGTTCTTCACCATCCTATTCGAAGATAGGATGCCCGTCCTGTAAATTTTAAGCCCCGTTTACACATAACTATGTACACCCTCAAATCTATCCATATTGAGTCCCGCGTTGTCGGGTAGTTTTTTGAACCTTGATGATAAAGCTAACCAACTAATGCCGATACCGATACTAAATGCCTTCAGATCGTGATTGCCCGAAGGCTATCAGCATCCATACCTCCCCCGATTAATGCAATGCGTCCAACGCCATATTTAACATCAGGACATTTACCCTAGGTTCACCGAACATACCCCATTGACGCATTTCGGTATGGGCCGCAACCAATCCGCGAAGTTTTTCTGTTGGCAAATGACGGGCTTGAGCCACACGGTTGAGTTGATACTCTGCCGCCGCCGGACTGATGTGCGGATCCAAACCACTGCCTGAAGCGGTGACCAAATCAGCCGGAACTGCCGCTTTATTATCGGGATCGGCGGCCTGCAACGCTGCTACCCGGGCTTTGACAGCTTCCAGCAACGCCGGATTGCTTGGCCCCAAGTTTGAGCCGCTGGAAGCACTGGCGTTATAAGGGAAGGGGCTAGTGGCGGAAGGCCGTCCCCAAAAATAGCCGGGGCTATTGAACGGCTGTCCGATCAACCGGGACCCTATGGTGTTGCCGTTTGCGCCAGCCATTAAGCTGCCATTGGCCTGATTAGGGAACAGTAATTGGGCCAAACCCGTCACCACCGCCGGATAAACCACACCCGTCAACACCGTAAAAATCAACAATAAAATAACCGCAGGTCTAAAATGTTTAAGCATTGCCAACTCCTTTAAACGAGACCCAGCGAAACCAAAACCAGGTCTATCGCCTTTATGCCAATAAAGGGGACTATCAAGCCGCCCACACCGTAAATCAATAAATTGTTTTGCAACAGTGTGGCGGCACCAACGGGCTTATATTTGATACCTTTTAAGGCCAAGGGAATCAACGCCACAATAATTAAGGCGTTAAAGATGACCGCCGACAAAATGGCACTGGCGGGTGTTGCCAAGTGCATCACGTTCAACACGTCCAACACCGGATAAGTGGTGGCGAACGCGGCGGGGATAATGGCGAAGTATTTGGCGACATCATTGGCAATGGAAAAAGTTGTCAACGCACCTCGCGTCATAAGCATTTGCTTGCCGGTTTCAACAATTTCAATCAGCTTGGTGGGGTTAGAATCCAAATCCACCATATTGCCTGCTTCTTTTGCGGCTTGCGTGCCACTGTTCATTGCCACCGCCACATCGGCTTGCGCCAAAGCAGGCGCATCATTGGTGCCATCCCCAGTCATGGCCACCAAACGGCCTTCCGCCTGGTATTGGCGGATTAGCTTAAGCTTGGCCTCTGGGGTCGCTTCGGCAAGGAAATCATCAACTCCCGCTTCGGCGGCAATGGCGGCAGCGGTCAGGCGGTTATCGCCGGTGATCATGATGGTCTTGATGCCCATTTGGCGCAATTCGGCAAAGCGTTCCTTGATGCCACCTTTGACAATATCCTTAAGCTCTATGACACCCAGCACTCGCGTGCCTTCCGCCACCACCAGCGGGGTGCTGCCGCGACGCGCCACGTCATCAGCTATTTTGGACAATTCTGGTGGAACTTTGCCACCCAGCTCTTCTACATGGGCGCGGATGGAGTCTGCGGCCCCCTTGCGTATCTGCCGCCCATCAATATTGACACCGCTCATTCTGGTCTGCGCGCTAAAATGGATGAAGGTGGCACCCAATGAATTCACATCGCGTTCCCTAAAACCGTATTTTTGTTTTGCCAACACCACCACGCTACGGCCTTCGGGGGTTTCATCCGCCAGAGAAGCCAATTGTGCGGCATCGGCTAGCTCCCTTTCGGTCACTCCCTGAGCGGCAATAAAAGCCGATGCCTGCCGATTGCCTAAGGTGATCGTGCCGGTCTTATCCAACAACAACACGTCGATATCACCCGCAGCTTCCACGGCCCTGCCTGAAGTGGCGATGACATTTTTTTGCATCATCCGCCCAATACCTGCCACGCCAATGGCAGACAATAGCCCACCAATAGTGGTAGGGATCAGGCACACCAACAAAGCCACCAGTACGGTAAGCGTAATCGGCTGCCCTGCCCCTGAGCTGGCAACGGCATATAGGGAAAAAGGCAACAAGGTGACGGTCGCCATCAGGAACACCAGCGTCAATGCCACCAACAAAATGGTCAAGGCGATTTCGTTAGGCGTTTTTTGCCGTTTGGCCCCTTCCACCATCGCAATCATGCGGTCTAAAAACGCCTCGCCAGGATTGGCGGTGACGCACGCCACCAACCAGTCTGACAATACCCGTGTACCCCCCGTCACCGAACTGAAATCGCCGCCCGATTCGCGGATCACCGGTGCACTTTCGCCAGTGATCGCGCTTTCGTCCACCGAAGCGACACCTTCAATGACCTCACCATCAGCTGGGACAAAATCACCTGCTTCAATCAACACCACATCACCGCGCCGCAAGCTAGAACCAGCCACTTTGGAATAATTCGCGCCATAACGGGGTTCATCCAGTTTTTTCGCGGCAATATCGCGCTTGGCACTACGCAAGAAGGCTGCTTGCGCCTTGCTGCGCCCTTCGGCGACCGCTTCCGCAAAGTTAGCGAACAGCACCGTACCCCATAACCATAAGCTGATCGCCAAAATAAAACCGGCCGGGTCGCTGCCGTTACCCTTAAGGGCCGCCAGCCACAGCAAGGTGGTCAGCATACTACCGATATAGACGACAAACATCACCGGATTTTTCCATTGCTGCTGGGGAGCAAGCTTACGGAACGCATCCACCAAGGCCTCGGCCAAAATATGCGGGTCGCCCAAAGACATCAGAATAGATTTATTGCTCATAGTGTTTCCTTATCAATAGCTGGCCGTTACTATCAGCCTTTAACCGGGCTGACACCTAACAGGTGCAACTGCTCCACCACTGGCCCCAAGGCCAAAGCAGGGACAAATGTCAGTGCCCCCACCATCAGTACCGTGCCTATCAGCAACATGACAAACAAGGGGGTATGCGTCGGCAAAGTACCCGGGCCGACCGGTATAATTTTCTTTGCCGCCAAAGAACCGGCGATAGCCAGCACCGGCACAGCTAACCAGTAACGCGAAAACAGCATTGCCCCACCTAACATGGCGTTGTAAAACGGCGTATTGGCAGACAAGCCACCAAAGGCACTGCCGTTGTTGTTGCCCGCTGACGAAAACGCATACAATATTTCGCTGAAACCGTGCGCGCCGGGATTGAAAACCGCCGCCTTGCCAACTTCCACCATGACTGCAACGGCACTGCCGCCCAACACCATCAAGGGTGGGATCAAAATGGTGATGGCTGCCATTTTCATCTCAAATGCCTCTATTTTTTTGCCCAAATATTCTGGGGTGCGGCCTATCATCAAACCGGACACAAACACCGCCACAATCGCAAACATAATCATGCCGTATAGGCCGGAACCAACGCCACCAAAAATCACCTCACCTAGCTGCATCAACCACATCGGCACCAGCCCGCCAATGGGGGTAAAAGAATCGTGCATGGCATTGACCGAACCGTTGGAGGCTGCTGTAGTGACCACCGCCCATAATGCCGAGTTGGTGATGCCGAAGCGGGTTTCCTTGCCTTCGGTATTGCCGCCCGATTGCTCCCCATTGGCCGATTGGTCTACACCTAAGGTAGCCAAGGCAGGGTTGCCGCTTTGTTCGGCTGGCACTTCCACCAAAATGAGTGCGACCAAAACCAAGGCCATTGCCGCCAGAACCGTCCAGCCTTGGCGGGTATCCCCCACCATAACACCAAAGGTGTAACATAGGGCCGCCGGAATAAGCAGGATTGCCAGCATTTCCAAGAAATTGCTCAAAGGGGTGGGGTTTTCTAACGGATGTGCCGAGTTGGCGTTAAAAAAACCGCCGCCGTTGGTGCCTAGTTGCTTGATGGCAACTTGCGAAGCAGCAGGGCCCACCGCTATAACTTGCTGTTTGGCTTGCACCGTTTCCATCACCGGCTTGCCCTTGGCATCTTGCAAAGCCACACCATCCACACCCAGCTTAGGCTGTTCATAGCTGACAGCCTCTAGCAACGGTACAGTTTGGTAAGGCGTGAAAGTCTGCACCACTCCCTGCCCGACCAGCACCAATGCCAACACCAACGACAGCGGCATTAGTATGTATAAAATACTTCGGGTCATATCTACCCAGAAATTGCCGATAACATCGGCTTTACGGCGAGTAAAGCCGCGTATCAATGCAACCAATGTCGCTATGCCCGCAGCGGCGGAAACAAAGTTCTGGACAGTCAAACCCAGCATCTGGGTCAGATAACTCAGCGTCATTTCTCCACTATAAGCTTGCCAATTGGTGTTGGTGGCAAAGCTGACGGCTGTATTGAATGACGAGTCGGGACTGACAGCGGGCAGATTTTGCGGGTTCAAAGGCAAATAGGCTTGCAGGCATTGCAAAGCAAACACAACCAAGAAACCCAGCAAATTGAACACTAACATAGCAATGGCATAATCTGTCCAGCGCATTTCGTGCTTTAAATCCACGCCCGCCAGACGATAAATCAACGCCTCAAATGATGTCAATATCCGACCCACACCCACCAGTTCACCTTGATAGACCCTCGCCATATACCAACCTAACGGCTTCACCAAGGCTAACAGGGTAACCAGATACAATGCCACTTGGAAAAAACTGTTGCTAGTCATCAAAACCTCTCCGGATAAAGTAGCGCCGCAAGCAAATAAACGAAAATTGCCAGCACTAACACCCCACTTAACAGATACAATCCGCTCATGACTGCCCCCTTAATTTTTCAAAGGCATATACTAATGCGATGCTGCCAACAAAGAAAATCACTGTCAATAAAATATAGATAGCAATCATAGACCCTCCTTTACAAAAAAAGACCACGTTGACAACCAGCAATGCCATTGTCAAAACCACAGTATGAAGTGTAATGGCAAACCCAGTAAAAAAACTGTAAAGATTTTCGGAATATTTTTGAGGGCGGTTAAGGCAGGGGGGCTTTGATCGGGGAACGGCAATTGACACAACTCGATTAACAAGTTTGCGGCCAGAGGGTATCACCGATATGTCCCGCTCCTACTTCGGCATCGGTGAATTCAAAAAACAGGGGCTAAGGTTTTTGCAGGTAGGGGGTTGTAAAACAAACTGGATAGGTGGGTATGGTGGTGGTTAGATTGACCCCGCTACTGATGGCAGGAACAACGCAGGCCTACTGCCGTGGTGTGGCATGAGACTGGACCAGTAACAAACTGGGTAGCCAAAGAGCCGCCAAGCCGTCAGCAAGCAGCATTAAAAGCCAAATTCAGACTCGTCAAAATCATCAAATTGTTCACGAAGACGTTTTTTTTCCCAATAAATCTCAATTTTTCTACGGGCATCCCTTTTTATGGTTTCATCTTCAACCAATCCTTCGGCCAGTGGGAAATCCCCGCCATCAAAGACCTCTTCATCATCATGTTCCAGTTCGGACGCACTGGAAGGGTCTGTTTTGGAGGCTGATTTAATAGGTGCTTTAGCCATGCTTCATCTCACGGTGATAAAATTGGAACTATTAAAATATTATTAAATGGGCAAGTAAAGAAAAAACCGCAGTTTTGCAAGTTATGCGCCATTCCGGCTCACCTTATACCCGCCGGACAAGCTAACCGTGCCGCTGTTGGAACGCCCTAAAAATCGCCCGCCAATACAGTAAGCCAACCACTCATGACGGGCTTTGATAGCGAAAAAGGTAGCCACGCCCCATTACTTTATTTTTAACAACTCTTTATCGTCGCTGGAGAAATGGCAGATACCTGCAGCAAAATTATCACAATCTTTGGATTGTTCTATTTTTGCGCCGATCGGGCTTAAGTGGATTTTCAATTCGCAATAACTGGCATCGCTTTCTGAATGCTTTTTCAACAACAACTCATTGTCCGCAATGCGTTTGGCCTCGCCTTTGATATCGGCGGAACAGCTGTGGGAACCGGCTTCTGTGGCATTGGGCTCAAAATCTACATCGGAACTTACATAGACATCGTCGTTTAGTGTAGTGATTTTTAAATGGTGTACATGGCTACCTTCGCGCAGCAGATAGTGGTCAGTACCGGCCAAAACACTTCCCGAAACCAGCATTACCGCAGCAAGCAATAAAATATTTTTCATGAGACCCAACACTCCTTAAATAATTTGCGATTAATTCGATTAACAAGCAGGCAACCATCTGGTCACCACCCAAATAACAGTCCGGCAATTTTTACCCAACTGCATTTTTATTGTACATTACTACTAACCGTTCCCCAAAAGCAACTAAGACTCCCTATTAGCCCAGCATAGCTTATTCCGGCCAATCTTTATAACTGGCAATTAACAGCGATCCGCCAATTTACAATTTTTAACAGGATAGCGATAGCACAATGTTGGGTCTGGTGGGGATGTCCGGCAAACCTCCGTGGCGCATGAGTGGACTTGTAACACAAAGGCTGTTGTGACAAATGGCGCGCATTCAACCACGTAACAACAGATCAGAAAATTGATGACCAGCCGTTAAAACCTTCTCCTGAAACTCGTCTTTATTATCGCTTGTTACCATAAAAATGCCATGGAACGCCTGAACTACCAACATTTGTATTATTTCTGGAATGTCGCCAAAGAAGGCAGTGTCACGCGTGCCTGTGAGAAGCTGCATCTGGCACAACCCACTATTAGCGGCCAACTGTCTGTTTTTGAACAGGCTATCGGTGAAAAACTTTTTTACAAGGAGGGCAAAAAACTAGCGCTTACAGATACTGGACGCATGGTGTTTAATTACGCCGAAGATATTTTTGCATTGGGACGCGAACTGAACAACATGCTAAAGGGCCGCTTAGGTGAACGTGGTTTACGGTTTAACGTAGGTATCGCGGATGCCTTGCCGAAACTGATGTCACATCGCCTGCTTGAACCGGCCTTGAATTTGGGGGAGGCCGTAAAAATAATTTGTATTGAAGACAAGGCCGAACGCCTTTTGGCTGAAATAATGTTACACGGCATGGACATGGTGCTTTCGGATGTTCCCGCCACACTAGCGGCTGGTACGCGAGTTTTTAACCATTTATTGGGGGAATGTGGCGTGGCGGTATTTGGTGCACCATCTTTAGCCACCTATTACATTGACGATTTCCCCCGCTCCCTGAACGGGGCGCCCTTACTTTTACCAACGACTAACACTGCCTTAAGGCGTTCACTAGACCAGTGGTTCGATATGGAAGATATTTGTCCAGATATCAAAGCGGAAATAGAGGACAGCGCCCTGTTGAAAACCTTCGCAGCGGCAGAAACAGGGCTGTTTGTTGCACCAACCGCTGTTGCGGGCGAAATTCAGCGTCAATATGGCGTGCAAATCGTCGGTCGTATTGATAACGTTCGGGAGCGGTTCTACGCTATTACAGCTCAGCGCAAAATCAAACATCCGGCAGTAATGGCCATACTGGAGCAGGCACAGACACGCCTGTTTGGCTTGCTGGACATGCCCGTGACCAAAGCAGCTAAAGATGCTGATTTATTATAAAACCTCCCCATTTCTTCTTTTTTTCGGCTTTAATTATCCTAATTGGTTGATAGATATTCGTATTTTTGAGCGGATCACCTGCCAAACCACCAAACAAAATGCCTATCCCCAATGTTGTTTTTAAATTTAAAAGGATATTTCAACAGGTTAACACACAAAATTCTTTAATTATTGGTTGACAGCCCAAGCAAATAAAATACATCGTTTTTTTAGATGATTATGTTAGTTTTATTCAATTTTACTATTAAAAAGCTCAACGGTAGACTGCAATCAGTACATTCACCTGGCAAAGGGAAAAATTATGCAGAAACTCATCGAAGGAATTCACCATTTTCAGAACACGCTGTTTGGTTCGCAACGTAAACTTTTTGAACGTCTAGCTCAAGGCCAATCGCCCGAGGCACTTTTTATCACCTGCTCTGATTCAAGAATTAACCCAAACCTGCTGACCCAAACCGAGCCAGGGGAATTGTTTATTCTACGTAATGCCGGCAATATCGTACCCCGGTACGATGCCTTTCTGGGGGCGGAGGCAGCAACGATAGAATTTGCTGTGGCAGGGTTGGGAGTCAAGGACATTATTGTCTGTGGACATTCACACTGTGGGGCCATGAATGCAGTTATTGATCCGGCATCCACCCAGAACTTGCCCGCATTGCACCAGTGGCTTTCCCATACTGATTCTACTCGACAAATTATTACGGAAAAATATGCCGATAGAAACGGAGAAGCTCTGTTGATGGCCACTATCCAGGAAAATGTATTGGCACAGATGGAAAATTTACACACCCATCCGGTTGTCGCTTCAGGTTTAAGCAAAGGTGAACTTAGGCTGCATGGTTGGGTATACAAAATAGAAACGGGTGAGGTGTTTGATTATGATTTGAACACTTGCCAGTTTCAGTTATTAACTGAATATCGCAACGAAATTTCAATTGCTAACTGCAAGCCCACTCGAGTGGAGATATAACAATGCATACCCTTTATGATGACAAAGAACTTGCCCGTAGCAAGCGCCTGCTTTTATCAATATTTGATAAAAAACTCAAAACTATTGCTGGTCAAGATATCACTGCTATAGTCGAACGATTGCAGAACGATTTTGATAAGTTAAGCCTCAAACCAGAAGCGAAACCAGAATCACAACAGTTACTGGAAACAATCGAAAAATTGCCGTCAGAAACTATAGACAAGGTGGTGCGGGCATTTAATCTCTACTTCAGCCTTGTCAATATCGCTGAAGAATCTTATGCCTTAAAATTAAGACGACAGCTTGCTGAAAGTGGAGGACATTATTGGCAAGGTTCATTTCACGATACCCTGTTAACACTCAAGCAGTCCGGGGTTACTGTCGAACAGTTACAAACATTATTGCATGAACTATTATACCTTCCGGTTTTGACCGCCCATCCGACAGAATCAAAACGGCGCACAATAAAAGGAAAATTGCGTGATATTTTCGTAACTTACGAGAAACTTAACGATACCCGGCTGAAAGGATATTACCGCAAGGAAGTTGAAAGCACATTACAAAGCCAAATCCATTTGCTATGGAAAACGGATGAAATTCGTGCCCATAGCCTAGGGGTCGTAGATGAAATCGAAACTGGACTATCTTATTTTCCAAGCTCATTGTTTTTTGCAACCACCAAAGTTTACCGTAATTTTGAGCGGGCCTTGCTGGATGTTTTTGGCGAATCAGCTACGTCAATCGAAGTTCCAAAATTCTTATGCTTCGGTTCGTGGATAGGTGGCGATCGGGACGGAAACCCCAATGTCAAACCGGAAACGACTGTATTGGCTTTTCGTATGCAATCTCGGACCATACTGCAGGAATATTGCAAAAGATTAGCTAGTTTGCGCGATCAACTTTCGTTTTCGTATCAGCTATGCCAACCAACAGACGAATTTTTGCTAAGCCTAGAAACCGATAGGGCTATTTTAGGAGCTGTTGCACAAACTATTGAAAGGCCTTATCTGCAAGAGCCGTATCGGCAAAAGCTCACGCTTATGAAATATCGTATTGAACAGTCCCTTAATCAGATAGAGCTATCGATTGCAAACGGCAGCGGCTTATCGACTGGCTACATTTATAATTGTTCAGCATTTATAGCCGATCTCAAGTTGATTAAAAGTTCGTTATGCAGTCATGGTGATGAAGAAATTGCAGATTTGCTTTTGAAAGATATCATACTGCTCGCGGATGTCTTTGGTTTTCATCTGATGCAATTGGACGTGAGGCAAGAATCTGCAAGGCATAGCCAAGCCGTCGCAGAAATCCTGGACATTTCATTGGGCATTGATTATCAGAAGCTAGACGAAGCCACTAGGCTTAATATTCTAAGCGAGGCAATTGCCGCTCCCAACGGACTGCACTATGACAAAAATAGGCTTTCTGAAAGCACTAGGGAAACTTTGGATATTTTTCGGTGTATCGCTCAAATGCGCACTGAATTGGGAGAAGCCTGTTTTGGCCGCTATGTCATCTCTATGACCCATGCTGCCAGCCATATTATGGAGGTGCTGCTATTAGCAACCCAATCAGGTTTGGCGGGACGTATCGGAGGGCATTGGTATTGCTCTATCGGCATAAGCCCGCTGTTTGAAACCATTGATGATCTCAAACGTATCGCCATTGTCCTTAATACCTTGTTTGACGTTCCGGTCTACAAAGAATTGCTCAGGGCATCTGCTCTACGTCAAGAAATCATGCTGGGTTACTCAGATTCTTGTAAGGATGGCGGCATACTTGCTTCGGCATGGAATCTTTATCAGGCACAGCAGCAGATCATTGCAATATGTGACGGGCACGGCATAAAAACCAGATTGTTTCACGGCCGTGGAGGAACAGTAGGACGCGGCGGCGGCCCGACCCATGAGGCAATTCTGGCCCAGCCGCCCGATACGGTACGCGGCCAAATTAAGTTTACTGAACAAGGGGAGATATTGTTTTACCGGTACAACAATATGGAAACAGCGGTTTATGAACTGACCATGGGCATCACTGGTTTAATAAAAGCCAGTACTAGCCTGATCCGGCAATCAACGCATGACCATCAACAATATCACTCTGTAATGACTGAGTTGGCAAGGATTGGAGAAAACAGTTTTCGCGACTTGACGGAACGGAATGAAGGTTTCCTGGATTATTTTTATGAAGCGACGCCAGTCAGTGAATTAGGCCGCCTCAACCTGGGGTCGCGTCCTTCTCACCGTAAAAAGGCAGACCGCTCCAAGGGGTCGGTGAGAGCCATCGCCTGGGTATTTTCTTGGGCCCAGTCAAGGCAAACCTTTCCTGCTTGGTATGGGATCGGCACTAGTGTTTTTGCCTGGTGTGCCGGAAAACCGGAAAGGCTGAAAACATTACAAAACATGTATCATGAATGGCCATTTTTTCGCAACCTGCTCAATAATGTGCAAATGGCTTTAAGTAAAACCGATATGGAAATAGCTAGGCAATATGCCAGCTTATGTGTCAACAGTGACACAGGCAAACAGGTTCACAACATGATTTCAGCTGAATATCAGCGCTGTGTGGGTTGGATTTTAGATATTGTCAATGCCGATGAATTATTGGCGGACAATCCGATGCTGACCACATCATTGCGAAGCCGTAACAGTTATTTAGGCCCCCTTAATTACATACAGGTGGTTTTGTTACGACGGCTTAGATCAGAACCTGATGAAAATATTGGCGAAGACAGCTCTTTGCGAGTATTGCTGCGCACCATTAATGCTATTGCTGCAGGCATGAGGAATACGGGCTAATGGCCTTAATGTTTGATGTGTGCCTTGCACATCCTTAGGCCTCATAGGAACAGGGCATGGACGAAAACGCCAATGGCTTCATCAAGCAATTTTAAAACACCCCTTTCGGTCTGTTTTGCTGATCCATCGCCAGAAGCCGCATCAAACCTAGGATTGCACTTATGAGCTGAATGTAAGATAGAATAACCATTATTTCCCCTATCTTCGGATAAACGACCACATCATCGCGGCGGACTTTTTTAATGACAGACTATAAATTGACTCACCTAAAACAGCTTGAAGCTGAAAGCATTCACATTATCCGTGAAGTCGCTGCTGAATTTGAACGTCCTGTGATGCTTTATTCCATCGGTAAAGATTCGGCGGTCATGCTGCACCTGACTAAAAAGGCCTTTTTTCCTGGCAAGCCGCCGTTTCCCTTGATGCATATTGACACCACGTGGAAATTCAAGGAAATGATTGCCTTTCGTGACCAACACATCAAAGACTTGGGCTGGGATTTGATTGTCCATATCAATGAGGAAGGGGTGGCGCAAGGTATTGGCCCGTTCAGCCACGGCAGCAAAAAACATACCGATGTGATGAAAACCGATGGCCTTAAGCAAGCCTTGGACAGACATCAGTTTGATGCCGCCTTTGGCGGTGCCCGCCGCGATGAAGAAAAATCACGGGCGAAAGAACGGGTCTATTCGTTCCGCGACAAAAACCACCGATGGGACCCTAAAAACCAACGCCCTGAATTATGGAACATTTACAACGGAAAAATAGACAAGGGTGAAAGCATCCGGGTTTTTCCATTGTCTAACTGGACGGAGCTGGACATCTGGCAATATATCCATCTGGAAAGCATCCCCATAGTACCCTTATATTTTGCCAAGGAACGCCCTGTGGTGAATAAGGACGGCATGTTGATAATGGTCGACGATGAACGTATGCCCATAAGCCCGGATGACAAAATTGAAATGAAAATGGTACGTTTCCGTACCTTAGGCTGCTATCCGCTGACCGGCGCGGTGGAATCGACCGCGACCACGTTGCCGGAAATTATTCAGGAAATGCTGTTGACCACCACCTCGGAGCGTCAAGGTCGGTTGATTGACCATGACCAAGCCGGCTCCATGGAGCAGAAAAAACGCGAAGGGTATTTTTAGCCTGTTTAAAACCAGCCAACCACCGTATTCAGAGAGAGACCATGTCCCACCAATCCGATCTTATCAGCACTGATATCAACGCCTATTTGGCGCAACATGAGCGTAAAGAAATGCTCAGGTTTTTAACCTGCGGCAATGTCGATGACGGCAAAAGCACCTTAATCGGCCGCTTGCTGCACGATTCCAAAATGATTTACGAAGACCAACTGGCAGCCGTGCAGGCCGACAGTGTCAAATCGGGCACTACTGGTGCGGGCAAAATTGACTTGGCGCTACTGGTCGACGGCTTGCAGGCAGAGCGTGAGCAAGGCATCACCATTGACGTGGCGTACCGATATTTTTCCACTTCCACGCGCAAATTCATCATAGCGGACACCCCAGGGCATGAGCAATACACCCGCAACATGGCCACCGGCGCGTCCACCTGCGATTTGGCGATCATTTTGATTGATGCCCGTTACGGGGTGCAAACCCAAACCAAACGCCATAGCTTCATTGCTTCGTTGCTGGGCATCAAGCATATTATTGTTGCCGTCAACAAAATGGACTTGGTCGGTTACAGTGAGGACACCTTCAATAAAATCAAAGCAGACTATCTGGCTTTTGTTGAACATCTTGATTTGACCGACATCCTGTTCATTCCCATGTCCGCATTGGATGGCGATAACGTGGTCAATACCAGTGAAAAAATGCCTTGGTTTACCGGCGGGACGTTAATGGAAGCGTTAAACACCGTGACTATTGCCCATGACCGTAACTTTAGCAACGCCCGTTTTCCGGTGCAGTACGTCAACCGCCCCAACCTCGATTTCCGTGGTTTTTGTGGCACGATTGCCGCCGGTGTTTTCCATAAAGGCGACCTGGTCACTGCTTTACCGTCGGGCAAATCCAGCAAAATAAAATCCATTGTCACCTATGATGGCAATCTGGATGAAGCCTTTGCCCCTATGGCAGTCACCCTGACACTGGAAGATGAAATTGACATTAGCCGTGGCGACTTGATTGTTGGCCAACAGGTTTTGGAACCGATTATTGCCGACCAATTCAAGGCGCATATCGTGTGGATGACTGAACAGCCGCTGACACCGGGCCGCCAGTATATTTTTAAACTGGCCACCCGCAGTGTGTCCGGTTCAGTCCCGCTAATCCATCACCGCATCGACGTGAACACCATGGCGCATCATGATGCCAGCGCCTTGCAACTGAATGAAATTGGCTGCTGCATCGTTTCTGTCAATGCGCCGGTGGTGTTTGACCCTTATAAAACCAGCCACGGCACTGGTTCATTCATCATCATTGACCGCCTGAGCAACGGCACGGTAGGTGCGGGTATGATTATTGGGGAGGGTGATGATGGACAAGCTGCGCCGGTGAGTGCTGAAGAACGCGCGGCACGCTTTAGCCAAAAAGCCACGTCGGTGATATTGACAGGGGAAAATAAGCTTGAAATGGCTTACCAATTGGAACGCAAACTGTTTGATTATGGTCACGCGCCCATTGTGCTGGAATCAGCTGATGCAGCATTGGTCAATGCCATTATCCATGCGGGGCTGATTTGCATCTGTATTGGCGGTAATGGCGAACTGACGCTAAATACGGATGAACTGGGCCTTGAAGATATTTATACGCTATTAAAAGAGCAGAAAGTCATTTACTGATAGGTTGGGCGACCGGCAATAACACAGCGTATCAGCGGGCTATGACCGCTGCTACAACTGCCAGGGTAAGGTCATATAATTGACCGGATCGCCCTACTCTTCCCACTCCAGCTCTGCAAAGGCGGTGGTGACATTTTTTCGGTGGAACTCATCGGCCAATAGCCACTCCCCTTTACCAGACATGCTTACAGTATTGAGTGCCGACTCCAAATATTCGCCGCGCTTGATCGCCGCCCTAATATCACTGAGCAAGGCCTGCAAATATCTTTTTTCCGGCTGCATAGCATTAGGCCAATCGCTGACCAACGGGCCATGTCCGGGAATGACGGTTTTATAGGCCTGTTTTTCCAGCGCATCCAACTCAGCCAACCAGCCTTTCAGGCTACCGTCAATGACCGGGATATGCTGCAAAAACAGCAAATCGGACAACCACAGGGTATTGGTTTTGGCATCGTAAACGGACACATCGCTATCAGTGTGCGCAGTGCGGTGCGCGCGCACTTGTAGCACGCGCCCGCCCAAATCCAGCCGGGTGACGCTAGCCACCTCAATATCCGGCGACACCAAATCACTGGCGGACACCTTGGTGGCCAGCACGGTCTCTGCTTTATCCAAGTAGAACTGTCCGCGCGCCGACATTGCCCGAGCCAAGTTTTTATGGCCGACAAACTGCACGCCTTCAGACTTAAAAGCACCATTGCCGTAAATATGGTCAGGATGCACATGGGTGTTGACCACATAACAAACGGGTCTGTCGGTGATATGTTGGATAGCCCTTTTTAGGGCCACGCCTTGCTCTGGGCTGCCACCAGTGTCAATCACCGCCACACAACGGTCGCCGACAATAAAGCCAATATTGGCAATAGCCCCATGATTATGGGTATCGGGCAGCTCTTGAACGCCCAAATGCACAAACACCCCCGCCGCCGCTTCAGTGACCGACAACACCGGCGCCGCCAGAACCGCTTGGCACAAGCCTAGCCACAACAACACAATCATTTTCATTGCCAAACCCTTGCCTTAAAAATGGTCATTTTAGCCAATTACCTTCTGCCATGCCGAATATTTGCATACCAAAACGACCATCCCATCATGACTCACGGGCGTTTTAAAATCGCTTGTGCTGAGAAATTCAAATCAGCTTGACAAGCAATAGCAAGTTACATAAAATGATGGGCTATCAGCTGGGCTTAATCCAAACTAATTCACTTGGTTTAAGCAGTGAAAAATCTGACATAACCCACTCACTAGCTGAAAAACTCCTGAAAATAAAAACTATCACTTAAATTTTGGAATCAGCTCAGATGAAACCGTTCAAATACCTTATAGGCGTATCAGCCCTTATGCTGGCCCATCAAGGCAATGCCTTGGCTGGCCCGACAGGTCTGTACCAAGACGTTGGCAGCATCAATCCTGACAGTTATTCGTTCACCGCCACCAACACCGGCACGGTCAATGGTTATTTTGCCGGTTCCGATGCCGCATCATCTGAAATGATGGGCTTGGAAATCAACGGCGTGCTGGCCCAAGACACGGCTGGCCAAAGCTGGGTATTTAACAACGATATTACCAGCATTGGCTCAGAAGTCAGCTGGAATGTAAAAGCGGGCGACCAATTGACCTTGGTTGATGCTATATGGGGTTCTGCAAGAGTCGACACACCACCAACCCCCGCACAGCCTTGGGGGGGCAATTATTGGGTCAGTGCCCAACAACTTGACAGTAATGGCCAGCCCACTAACTTTACCAGCAGCACCGACAATAGAAATAGCTTGCTATATGAAATGTCATCTAACCCAAGCCAAAACGTCGATGGCAACCAGCATATCTATTCCCAAGCGTTTGACCCTAATACAGTGGCCAGCGTGGGCTATCAACACCCCAATGGCAATTGGACAGGATCGGTTAACCTAGGGGCTGCAATCCCTGTCAGTGGTGTTTATGCCAGTTTTGAAGATGAGGCCAGCACTTATGGCAATGCCAATGGCACTTTTTTTGACCCCAACGTCCCATTGTATTCCTATGCTTACAGCAGCACGTCCGATTACAACTACAATGATTTAAATGTCGTAATGACCAATGTCAGCGTCAACAACCCTAATGCCGGCCCTATATTGGGTCCTGGCATTAGCGGAAGCGGAATTCAATCTGCACCTGAAATCGATGCCAACCTGACGGCACTTAGCATGGGCTTACTATCCAGCATCATGCTGATGATGACAGAACGTCGCCGTACACGCTAAGGCTTCGCTTCTGCAATAAGCGGCAACACTCATTCAAACGGGTGTTGCCGCTAAATACCACCCCAGCAAGCAGTCTCTTTCTATCTTCCCATAAAGCTACCCTGCTTTTGGCCTTAATCTCCAAGGCACATCTTCCCAAAATGCATTACTTGAAGGATTAAACCCTTAACCTTCTGGATGTAACTCGTTACAATACGCACTAACCTCAACGGATAAGTGCCATGCTTTGTCATCATGCCCCAGCTATCTGAGCAGCAACTCATTGCCAGCACACAAGCCTGGCTTAGAACGGTGGTCATCGGCCATAATTTTTGCCCGTTCGCGCAACGGGAACTGGAACAAAACCGGATCCGCTGCAGCGTTAACGCCTCCCCTGATTGGGCAAATGGCCTGCAACAACTGATCAGCGAGTGCTTGTTACTGGACGCCGATCCTGCTATTACCACCACACTGATCATTTTTAGCCAAAACTTAAGCCACTTTGACGATTATCTGGATTTTTTGGCACTAGCGGAACAACTATTGCAGGCGCAAGGCTTCCACGGCACTTATCAACTGGCCAGCTTCCACCCAGATTATTGTTTTGAAGGGGCAAGCGAAAACGACCCAGCCAACTTTACTAACCGCTCACCCTACCCCATGTTGCATTTGCTTCGCGAAGACAGCTTGGCAAGTGCCTTAAGGCATTACCCGCAACCGGAACAAATTCCTGAGCGCAATATTGTTGTAGCCCGCCAGTTGGGGTTTGCCAAGATGCAAGCCTTGCTTAGGGCTTGTTATGCTGCTAAGGGGTAAAAGCGCAGTCACTTCAATTTTACTGAAAAACGCACACATCTTTAGTATCTTATGAGTTGAATGTAAGATGCGTTAAACTACTTAAAAATTCGGCTAATTTTTACGTATAACAGGCAAATTCCATAAACTTACTGCATTTAACTTTTGGGAAGCTCAAAAAAACAGCCTTCATGAGATAATAGCACCATCAGCCACAGCACTGGTAAGCCCTATGATCAAAGAAAGCCCATTTGCAGCGGGAGAATCAAAAACAAAACCGGACTATTTGCATTGAAAAATGCTTCTCGGTATTGGGCTAGATCGTGCCACACCGCCACCGATTTTCGAGGTGGCGGGGTATAGTTTGAGCAACCTGAAAACCTGCGGAATCAACTTTACCTTTGCCTTTTAACAGGAATAGCACACCATGCACCACCAAAACGGTCTTTTCAGCTTGAAAAGTAACCGATAACCTGGTCAAACTGGTTGTAAGCCAATTTTCCGAGTCATTACCCAATCTTAAACCCAATCTTTGGGTAATTTTGCCTGTATTATGAATCAGACTCATTTGATATATTATATGTATGTAACCGATCCAGGAAATTGGATTGGTACTGTTAAAGGACAGATTGAAGATTTAATATATTCTAGCCTACTAAAATCATGCCATTTATATTTATGTTTAAGTGGCGACCCCAATGCAATGAATAATGCAAAAATACTGATTGATGGCTTGCTTTATGGCGTCACAACGATGTCAGTCGATTATTTTTTTGAGGAAAAAAATCAGTATGAATATCCAGGCATTCATAGGTTATATACTCTCGCACAAGATAACCCAACTGATATTTTTTTCTACATGCATTCAAAAGGAGTAAGTTATTCTAAATTTCCAATCGAACGCTACAATATTAATATTTACTTGACACGATTGACGTTATGGAATCATTCCAAAGCCCTATCAGTTTTTGATAATAATAAAAACGTTAATAAAATCGGTTTATTCCCATCAGCGGCTGGGTGGATGTGGTTTAACTTTTTCTGGGTGCGGGGCTCTTATTTAGCAAGCTGTCGGAAACCAGGGATAACATCGAATAGGCATTACTACGAGAGTTGGTTAGGAAAATCAGGCAAAACAGGCATTAGTGATTGTTATAGCCTCCATAATGACAAAATTAGTGCTGACTTTAATGCATTTGAATGTGGAGAAGCACTACATCGGTTATATAGGAGATATAGATTTATGGTTATTAATCAAAAAATATGTCAAGCCTACTATGGCATAAAAGATCACTTTATTGATATCACCAAAAAAATTAACACCATTCTTGATAAAAATAACATCATTATTGTTAATAATTTACTAGTGGAAGAGGATCCCTGTCCTGGTGCCGCTAAGCTACTTATATTAAATTTAGAACATGAGCAGACTTTTGTGTTTCGTGAGTATGAAATCATTTTTTTTCAATTCCTAACAAGGCAAAGCGCATTGCCGCGCTTCAATTAGGTGACCGTATGGCAGCATTGCACACCCCCGCTTGTGAATTCGGCAAACTAGCCCCTGATTTCAACCTGCCCGGCGTGGACGGGCGGACGTGGTCCTTACCGCAGTGCATGGGCAAAAAAGGTTTGTTAGTCATGTTCATCAGCAACCATTGCCCTTATGTGACCGCCATCAGGGCGCGCATCATCCGCGACACCCAAGCGCTGCAAGCTTATGGCATCAGCTCGGTTGCCATTATGCCCAATGATGTGGTCGGCTATCCCGCCGACTCTTTTGATAATATGCGCCGCATCGCCAAACAGTACGGCTACCCGTTCCCCTACTTACTGGATGAAGGCCAAGCGGTTGCCAAGACTTACGGGGCAATCTGCACACCGGATTTTTTTGGTTACAATGCTGATTTTAGCCTGCAATACCGGGGCCGTTTAGATGCCTGTCGCGGTGAAGATGCCTCGGCTGATACAATACCCGAATTATTTTTAGCCATGCGGCAAATATCCGCCACCGGCATTGGGCCGACCCTGCAAACCCCTAGCATAGGCTGCTCCATCAAATGGAAACAAGACTGACTTTTATTTTTAACTAACTGGGAGCATTGAATATGTCGATTAAAAGAATGGTGGATTTAGATTTAACGGGCAAACGGGTTTTGATTCGTCAGGACTTGAACGTACCGGTCAAAAACGGCAAAGTGACCAGCGATATCCGCATCCAAGCCAGCGTGCCCACGATTGAACTGGCCTTGGCAAAAGGGGCAGCAGTGATGGTACTGTCGCATTTAGGCCGCCCAGAAGAAGGCCACTACGATGAAGAGTCATCATTAAAACCGGTTGCCATCCGTTTGCAAGAATTGTTGGGCAAACCAGTGCGCTTGGAAAAAGATTGGCTGGAAGGCGTTACTATTGCACCCGGCGAGGTGGTGCTGTGCGAAAACGTGCGTTTTAATATGGGCGAAGAAAAAAACAGTGATGCCTTGGGCGAAAAAATGGCGGCCTTGTGCGATGTTTTCGTCATGGATGCTTTTGGCACGGCACACCGCGCCCAAGCATCTACTCACAGTGTCGCTAAATTTGCGCCAATTGCTTGCGCAGGCCCGTTATTGGCCAGTGAATTGGATGCCTTGGGCAAGGCACTGGAAACACCCACCAAACCACTGGTTGCCATTGTCGGTGGTTCTAAAGTGTCCACCAAACTAACCGTATTGGAGTCTTTATCAGGGATTGTCGATCAGCTGATCGTTGGCGGCGGCATTGCCAATACCTTTATTGCAGCGGCGGGCTTTCCGGTGGGCAAGTCACTTTATGAACCCGATTTGATACCCGAAGCATTGCGTTTGATCGCCGCCGCCAAGGCCGCCGGTGCGGCCATCCCCATCCCTACCGACGTGGTGTGCGCCAAAGAATTTTCCGAAACGGCCGAAGCCACCGTTAAACAAGTGGCCGATGTTGCCGATGATGACCTGATTTTGGACATTGGCCCCGACACCGCCCAGCATTATGCCGAAATACTTAAATCGGCCGGCACAATTGTTTGGAACGGCCCTGTTGGCGTATTTGAAATTGACCAATTTGGCGGCGGCACAGAAACCTTATCACGGGCCATCGCCCAAAGTCCTGCCTTCTCAATTGCCGGGGGCGGCGACACACTGGCAGCCATTGATAAATACGGTATCAACGATGATATTTCTTACACCTCAACAGGCGGCGGCGCTTTCTTGGAGTTTTTGGAAGGCAAGGAGTTGCCTGCAGTCAGCATCTTGAAATCCCGCGCTTAAGCACAGCCCCATTCATATAATCCGCTATAAGAAACCGTTGGCAGATGATATAACTGCCAACGGCATCTAATTTTTTCCGGCAAGGCCATAACTATCTGGTTTATATTTGCCATTGTCTTTATAATGTGTTCCCCTCCCATAGCTTTTCAACCAACGTGGTTTAATAATCCCGTTTAACCTTAGGTATAAAAATGGCAAGAGTAACCATCGAAGACTGTCTGAAACATGTCGAAAACCGCTTTAAGCTGGTGGTTTTGGCTGGCACCCGCGCCCGTCAACTCAGCCACGGCGCCACGGAATTTGTGCCACGCGGCAAAGATAAGGACACGGTGCTGGCGTTACGCGAAATAGCGGCCGGCCATGTCACAGAAGCCAACATTAATCTGCTGCACCGAGTCGGCGAGCCCACGGACTACAGCACTCCGCCACAGCCCTTGTTCTAACCGCAGGCCACCATGTCGTCGCAACTTGCCGAACCCATTGACAGGCATGAAGACCTACTGGTCCAGCAGTTGTGCGGCGTTTTGTCAACGTATTTGGAAGCCAGCCAAGTCAAAGATTGTATACGAGCCTACCAATTTGGCGCCACTGCCCACGCTGGGCAGTTCCGTAAAACCGGCGAACCGTACATTTGCCATCCCGTTTCGGTTGCCATCAGCCTTGCAGAAATGCGTATGGATGCCAACGGCATTATGGCGGCCATCCTGCATGATGTCATAGAAGACACCCCCGTCAGCAAAAAAGACCTCAGTATCGCTTTTAGCAAAGAGGTGGCTGAATTGGTCGATGGTGTCACCAAATTAAGCAAAATTGGCAGTAAAACGCAAGCCGAAGCGCAAGCGGAAAATGTCCGCAAAATGTTTTTGGCCATGGGCAAGGACTTACGCGTGATTATGGTCAAATTGGCAGACCGTCTGCACAATATGCAAACTTTAGGGATAATGCCGCCGCAGAAAAAGCGCCGCATCGCCCGCGAAACCCTCGATATTTACGCCCCTATAGCGAACCGGCTGGGCATGAACAGTATCCGCCACAAGCTCGAAACCTTGAGTTTTGAAGCCATGTACCCGTTCCGTCACCGGGTTTTGGCAACCGCTGTCAAAAAAGCCCGAGGCAACCGCAGCAAAGTTGTCAGCACCATTGAAGATTCCATCAAAAGCCGTTTGGCACAAGCCGAACTGGATTGCGAGGTGTCAGGGCGGGAAAAAAACTTGTATAGCATTTACCAAAAAATGCTGCACAAAAAAGTCTCTTTATCAGAAGTGTTTGATGTTTATGCCTTCCGTATTTTCAGTAGCAGCATCGACAATTGTTACCGGATTTTAGGCATCATCCATAATTTGTACAAACCCATTCCCGGGCGCTTTAAGGACTATATCGCGTTACCCAAAGCCAATGGCTACCAGTCGTTGCACACCATTGTCATTGGCCCGTACGGTACCCCGATAGAAATCCAAATCCGCACGCACGATATGCACCGCATGGCGGAATCGGGCATTGCCGCGCATTGGCTGTACAAATCCGACGATGACAAATCGTCAAAATTCCAGGCACGTGCCAACGAATGGTTGCGCGATTTGCTGGAAATCCAGCAATCGGCCGGGGATTCGTTGGAGTTTATCGAAAACTTAAAAATTGACCTGTTTCCCCAAGAAGTATTTGTGTTCACCCCTAAGGGTAAGATAATCAAAATGCCACGCGGGGCAACGGTGGTTGATTTTGCTTATGCCGTGCATACTGATGTGGGTAACGCGTGTGTGTCCGCCCGTATTGACAAGCAGCTGGTGCCGCTGCAAACCAAGCTTGAAAACGGTGTGACCATTGAGGTTATCACAACCCAGTGGGCCCGGCCCAACCCGCTTTGGCTTAATTATGTCACCACCGCCAAAGCACGCTCGAGTATCCGCAACTATCTAAAGCACTTCAAGCAACAGGAAGCTATTATCTTGGGCAGGCGTTTGCTGGATAAGGAACTGCAATCCATGCACCTGCACTTGGAAGCTATCGGACAACCCCGCATTCACGCCCTGCTTAAAATTTTGTCCATCAAAACCTTTGATGAGCTGCTTGAAGACATTGGCTTGGGCAACAAAATGCCGTTTTTGATCGCCAAATACCTGACCCAAGATGATATCAACGCACCTATCAAACTAGATGATATGAGCCAAGCCAAAAAAACGCCGCTGATTATCAAAGGCACTGAAGGCATGGTGATCACCTTGGCGAAATGTTGCCGCCCTATCCCCGGCGATTCCATCATTGGCTTTTTTAATCCCGGCAAGGGCATTGTGGTGCATGATCACGAATGCAGAAACCGTTCAGTCATCAGAAAAAAACACGCCAGTTGGTTGGACGTGGAATGGTGCCCGAATGTGAGCGGCGATTTTGCAGTCGATCTGCGCATCGAAATACTCAACCAACGTGGCTCGCTGGCAACCATCGCCTCGACCATTTCCGAACAGGATGCCAATATTGAAAACGTCACTGTGGTGGATCAGGATGATCGGGTGAGTGTTGACTTGATAACCCTAACCGTTAAAAACCGCGTGCATCTTGCCAAAATTATGCGCCGCCTGAAAGATTTGTCGATTGTGCTAAAAATCACCCGCGCCAAAGCGTAGTGGTCAAAATGCCGCTAAACCCATGGATAGCTTATGGCAAGAAATCTATTGATTTTAATATTATTCTACACACGCACCATCACTTTGATCTTTACCAATAGCGTATTTTTTAACTTTATACCACAAAGACCGCTCACTAATGCCAAGCAGCAGCGCGGCTTTGGATTTGTTGTCGTCAGTATTTGCCAACGCCTTCTCGATTAGCTGTTTTTCAAATTGCCCAACCTGTTGGTTAAAATCAAAACTGGCAAGACTATTGTCAACTGGGGCAGATTGTTGCCGGGATTTGTCCTCGTGGACATATGCCAACACATCGGCTGGTAAATGGTGGATAGCGATCTTCTTGCCGCCACTCAAAACAATTGCCCGCTCCATCATATTTGCCAACTCGCGGACATTGCCGGGCCAACCATAAGCCAATAAACACGACTCCGCATCTGGCTCAATGCCATTATATTCAAAGCCAAAATTACCGGCGTGTTGACGCAGAAAAAAGTTAGCCAAGGGTACAATGTCTTCGCGCCGTTCCCGTAACGGGGGCAAAGCAATGGTGAACACATTTAATCGGTAAAATAAGTCTTCGCGCAATTTTTGTTCGGCAATTGCCTGTCTCGGATTGCGGTTAGATGCGGCAATAACGCGCACGTCAACGTTAATGATGCGGTTGCTGCCTAAACGCTCCAAGCTTCGCTCCTGCAACACGCGCAGCAACTTAGCTTGCAAGCTAATGTCCATTTCAGTGATTTCATCCAAAAACAAAGTGCCGCCGTCCGCCAACTCAAACTTACCGATACGCTCCTTAACGGCACCCGTGAAAGCACCTTTGCTATAGCCAAAAAGTTCGCTCTCCAAAATAGTGGCCGGAATTGCAGCACAATTGATCGAAACGAACAAGGCATTGGCTCGATCTGAAGCATTATGTATCGCCCGAGCCACCAATTCTTTACCTGTGCCGGTTTCGCCCTGAATTAAAACACTGGTTTTGGTGGCGGCAACTTGTTGGATTTGTGTATAAACTTGGCTCATCGCCGGGCTATCGCCAATAAACCCATGCCAACCTTTCTCCATTTGTTGGCGTAAGTAACGGTTCTCGCGCTGCACTTTACCCAAACTCAAAGCACGTTGCACGGCTGCCGTCACGGCACTCATTTCAAAAGGCCTGACAATATAATCGCTAGCACCGTACTTCATTGCGTCCACTGCACTTTCCACCGTTCCATAGGCGGTCACGACAATGACCGGAACATCATTATGGTTTTCGCGCAGTTGGCGCAACAAACCTATACCATCAAGGTTTGGCATACATAAATCGGTAATCACCAAATCTGCAAACTGTTCCGTCAATGTGGCAAACGCTTCCTGCCCATCTTGTGCTTGCAACACCTCGTAATCCATTTGTTTTAGCATAATTTCCAACAATCGACGCATTTTTATCTCATTGTCAACAACTAATATCGTTTTTTTAGTCATCTTTATAATCCTTCTGGACAACAGGCAAAATTATTTTAAAACTGGCCCCACCCCATGGACTGTCAGCAATATAAACCCTACCGTGGTGCGTGTTCACAATTTGTTGGACTACCGTCAAACCTAAGCCAATACCCTCTTGTCGCCGTGTAAAAAAAGGTTCGAAAACTTTACTTTTATCTTCATCAGTAATGCCTGGGCCATCATCATTGACACAAACCTGCAAACTTTCACCTTGGTTGGACGTGGTTACTTCAACATGACCACCATTGTTGACATGCTGGATGGCGTTGATAGCTAAATTAAGCAATACTTGAATAAGCTGGTCGCGGTCTCCGTCCAATAATGATGGGTTGGCATCGAGCCGGGCAGTGAATTGGATATGGCGGGTATCCGCCTGGTTTTGCAATAGCTCTAAGGTATGGGTAACAATGTTATGAAGGTCATGACAGCTAAAATAAGGCTGCCTAGGCTTGGCGCAGGCCAATAAAGTGGAAACAAGGTCGTTCAGGCGATGGGTTTCGCTTAGAATATAGCTTATCATTTCCGCACCAATATCGCTTAAGTTAGATTCACGCTCCAAGATTTGCGCTGAAGTACGCAAAATCCCCAGCGGTGTCCTGACTTCGTGTGCCATGCTCGCAGCCATCTCACCAATCACGGCCAATTTGGCAACCCGCTCCACGTCCCGTCGGGACTGCTCCAAGTGATCGATCATTAATATAAACTGGCTGTTCAGTTCATTGATTTCCTTACTAGATTGAAATTCAAGGGGAAATGACGTGTTGCCACGCATAAAATCACGGATGAAGGCAGCCAGTTGGACAATGGGTTTCGCTATTCTTCCTGACATCCACAGAGAAACCAAAACCCCCAACAATGAAACCAGTAAATAATATGCCAACATTTCCATCCATAGTTGCCATATGGGCCTTAATGCACTGTCACTGGGTTGCAGAATCAGCACCCGCCAGCCAATACCTAGAAAAGATCGGTAACCTTGTGCTTTGGCGTCACCGACCAAAACGTCCTCGCCATTAAAAAAACCGATGGGGTTGGCAATCAAACCGCTATCATTGGCAACGGCTGACGACCCATTAGCTGGGGAAAACCTTATATCTTTACCGTGCAATTGGCTGGACGTGGCTATAATATTGCCTGTAGCGTCCATTAATAAGGCATAAATGGGTGCGTTTTGCGCGGTCAATGGCATGGGGGCATCCAATAATCGGGAGTTTTCACGCCAATCGAAACCTACATATAAACGACCTAGAACTGCTGTTTTGTAAGCATCTGGAATGGGAATTGAGAACAACAATTCTTGGCGCAACACATCCAGCGGATATAAGGAATAGTTATTATTTTTGTGGGTGACCGTCAACCAAGCTTGTTGAAGCGGGTAAATTTTACCTATCATTTGGACATCTGTAGATGCAATCACCTTGTCTTGTTGGTTGACTACAAATATTCTCTTGTAAATGCCACCGTAGCCAGTATGCAGTTCGTAGATAAAATTCTCCAACCTTTTGTCAACATCCCCGACATGTATTTCTTGCATAACCTCCAATTTGCCCCACATAGCCATATCCTCAAAGCGTTCAAACAGGCCTATGTCAATTTGCTGCATTATCGAATTGGCTTGGGATTGTAGCTTGCCATTAATTTCTTGCAGCAGAATGTCCCGAAAATGGGCAAAAACCAATACACTTATCAATAAGCCTGACGTTAGGCTAATCAATAGATAAGATGTCAACAAGGTAAAACGAATGGTCATAAGTCTTCTCTATTTAACACTCAGGATTAGGGTCAAACGCTTGCCTTTTTACTGGGCGTTATTACTGGCTTTGGTGCTGTGTGGCAGCCCTGCAAGTTTTGCCGAACCGCCCGACACACAACCCTATTATCAATGGGGTCGGGGAATGAGTTGGCCTAATGCCAACTTTAACTTAGGCGGCTATTTCAATATCCTGGACAACCCGCCCAGCAATAGGCAAGGCAACCAACTCAAATTAGATGAACTAAGCCTATTTTTGACTTGGTCACCCCACCAACGGCTACATTTTTTCTCGGAAGTGGAACTTGACGAGTGGCTGTCCACTGCAAAAATTGCCAATATCAACAACGCGCTAAGGGCGGAACGCTTGTACGTTGACATATTGGCCTCTGAAGCCACAACCGTACGGATCGGTAAGTTCCTAACCCCTGTCGGACGCTGGAACATTATCCATGCCGCCCCATTGACCTGGACGGCAACCCGCCCATTAGTCACCGACGAATTTTCATTTAGCTCGCATCTTAACGGGGCTATGCTAACCCAACGTTTGCAGTTTAACGATAATAACGTTGCTGTCATGGTTTACGCAGACAACTCCAGCAAAATGGATGTGTTTGATAACTCCACCTTGGGCTTTGATACAGCCTTAGGGGGGCGGGTCAATTTTGAATCTGACCGTTCCTGGCAGATAGGCCTGTCTTATATTAATTTTAGCAATCTACTAACGCCAAAATTGCAACGCAACGATCTTTTGGGCGTCGATTTCCTGTGGAAAAAAAATGGCTATGAAGTCATGGCTGAAGCGATTTACCGCCACACGGGAGATAGCCAAGGCCAAGAGCATGGCTTTTATTTGCAGGCTGTCGCACCCTTGGCAGAAAAATTTTTTGCGGTGGGCCGTTATGAATATTTGCAGGGGACTCATCATTTTGTAGCGACTGATGACCATATCGGGGTGGCAGGCTTGGCTTGGCGGCCTTATGTGCCCTTAGTTATAAAGGCCGAATACCAGTTTGGCGCGGTACATGACAGTTTTGCGCCCAGCGGTTTTTTTGCTTCCATTGCGATGTTGTTTTGAGCATGGCAAAGCGTATCTTAGCCTTGGCACTTGCCCTAAACGTTGCTTCCGCCAGCGCCGACGAGCTATTGGTGATAACGGGGCTGGATGAGCCTAAAGCAAACCTGAACCGCAAACAATTGGAAAACATATTTTTACGCAAAAGCCTTATCAACAATAATGGCGTAGGGTGGATTCCGCTTAATTTACCCCCGGACAATCCATTAAGGGTGGCTTTTTCGGAAACATTGCTCAAGCTCCCCCCAAATATTTTGGAAGCTTATTGGAATGAACAGTATTTTAATGGCATTTCACCGCCCCATGTGCTGGCTTCGGAGGAAGCCGTCATACGCTTTGTCTCCACTACACCGGGAGCTATTGGCTATATCTTGCCCTGTCATCTGGATAAACGGGTAAAGGTGCTTGTTAATTTGCCCACCGTCCACCTGTTAAAAAATCTTTGCCAGTAATTCACCAGTAGCCACTCCAACCCTGCAAATTATGTCTGGCATAACATTTTTTGCAGGCACTGGATGCCCCTAATCAATAGTTATAATGCTTTACAAACTTTACCCTATTGATATTATGGATATAAAAAATAAATTTACAAAGTGGCTCAGCACTTGCTTTGCATTCATTGAGCGACAGAAGCAGTCATGCAGCGGTTTTTCGTTGGCATCCTAACCTACTCGCTTAGCGTACCAAAGCCATTCTCTCTTGGTTTATATAAGGGTGTAAGCACAAGCTGTGCAGTGTTATCAGCACATAACAAGGAACGACCCTTAAATTGAGCTTTACCCTGAATTAATTATAAACAGCTGGCATCAGCACTCACTTATTTGACATGACATTTTGGAGAACACAATGAAAAAATTTCCGCTTAAGCCGATTGTTGGCTTAATCTTGACCCTATCTGTGCCAAACGCACACGCCCAGGTATTTGGCTCTTTGGCCAACTTCGACGTGGTCAATGACACTGGCAAAACCGCCCACGGTTTTGAAATTGACATCCGCGATATTCATGCAAAAGACATTTCTTCGCTGTTTGGCGCCGCCAACCGCTGGCCTAATATGGAACGGTATGGCGCACCTACCGTCACTGAATTTTCCGATGCCACTGGCTTTGGCGTAAAAATCATCTACCAAGCCAGCAACAACGGCAGTTGGTCAGCCGGCACACCTTCCGGCACATTACCGGTCAGCCCATCGGACAGCTGCTGGCCACTAGGTGCGCCTAACTACGGCCCGCTGTACCCTTGTGACCATTTTGGTGTCAGCACTAACGTCAACACACCTAATGTGACTTATTCTTGGCTAGTGGAAAATGCCGCCAATCCTAATGGCCCGCTAGTTCAGGTGCAGGCCAGTGTACCTAATCCGCAATGGGTGGTCACGCCGCAACCGCCTATCAACAATGTGCCTCAAGCCCCCAAGGTAAATGTTGCTATTGCCGCGCCCAAACCGCTTGGCTATGAATTTGGCGAACCACGTTGGGTTAAAGTAACTGCGACCGGCACTGTGCAAGATGTGGCAGTTGAAGACTTGGTGGCAGAAAACGCCGTCCTCAAAAAAGCCCAAACGCAAACCCAATTGGAATGGCAATTGTTGCAGGTTGATTCTGGCAGTCCAGGTTCTGGCCAAATTGATTTGACTGGCGTAGCCCTTGACCAAGGCGCGAAAGGCGTAGTTTACCGTTTTGAATTTTACCAATACACCGGAAAGCGTGACCCTGAAACCAATGAAGCTTTAGTAGGCCCTAACGGCGACACACCCGGTGCCAATGGCCCTAGCGCAGGTGATTTAGGCAAATTTATTGTGGCACAAAATGCCGGGATTAACTTTGATGGTGTCATTCCAGCCGCCCCACCGTTGCCTATTGCCCCCTCCATTAACGCCACCATTTCTGGCGCAACGGTGAACATGCCTTACAGCCAAGTGATCAACGCCACGCCCGGTGTTGCCAACGACACGCTCAATATTAGCGTGACCGGCTTGCCCGCAGGTTTGACCTTTAATGCCGCCAGCAACACCATTACCGGCACGCCTACCGTTGTTGGCACATTTCCGTTAACCATCATCGCGCAGGATGCCAGCAACTTTACCAGCACAACGGCAACCACCCAGATAAATATTGCCGATGCGCCAATTGTATTCAATCTATCGCTGCCCCAAGGCATGGTCGGCACGCCATACAGCCAAACATTGTCGGTCACTGGTGGTTACGGTGCGATTACCTTTACCAGTTTTGGTGCTTTACCCAGCGGCTTAAACTTAGTCGGCAACACTATTAGCGGCACGCCTACAGTGGCGGGATCCACCTTAGTGCAACTGACTGCAACCGATTCGCTCGGCTTTAGCCAAAATGCTTCGCAAACTTTGACCATTGCCGCAGCAGGTGCAGGTGGCGGCGTGGCCTGTTCAGGCACTAACAAGGTCATTTCTTTTGCCAACAAATATTGGATGGATATTGCAGGCGGCTTGGCCAACGGCGGACAGAGTGTCAACTACGCTCCGCAAGCCGGCACAACGTTTGTGGCACCGTTGACAGTGGCCAATGGCATTAAAACCGGTTATCTGGTCAGTTACAATGGCCTTACTGATAACGTGGGCTACTGTATAGCCAAAACCATGACTATTGCAGCGGGCCTAAGCCTTACCCCGGTCACCTTACCCAACGCGCAAGTGGGCAGCCCCATCACCAGCACAGCTATTACCCCTGCCGGTGGCATTGCCCCTTACACCGTTTCGGTCAGTGGCTTGCCTAGTGGTTTGGCATTTGACGGCAAAAATATCACCGGCACACCTGCCTTGGGTACCAATGGCGTTAAAACCATAAGTGTTTCGATAAATGACAGCATTGGCGAAACAGTCAACACTACCCTTTCCATAACAATTGCTGCCGCACCAGCTGTTGTGCCTACTGCCAACTTGCCTGTGGGCATGGTCGGCACTGCTTATAGCGGGACGGTTTCTGCTACGGGTGGCGTAGGCAAACTTACGCTGTCAGTCACTGGCTTGCCAAAAGGCTTAAGCTATGCGGCTGGCAATGTGACCGGTAAGCCAACAGTTGCCGGTGCCAGCACGGTTACCATTACCGCCATGGACAGTATAGGCCAAAGCGTCACCACCACTTCTGTGTTGACTATCAACCCTATTCCGCTGCCACCTATTGTGCTGGGTAGCTCAACCATTCCCACCACGGCTAAAGTAGCTACCGCCTATACCGGCACTGCCAATGCAACAGGCGGCGTGGGTACATTGACTTGGAAAGCCACTGGCTTGCCAACTGGCCTTAAAATATCCACCGCTGGTGCTATTAGTGGTAAGCCAACTAAAGCCGGTACTTATAATGCGGTATTGACCGTCACTGATACCAAGAAGCAAACGGCAATTATCAATGTCACTATTACAGTTACCAAGTAATGTGATGCACTAATGCCCTTTCGGGTTGCCTAACTAAGGCCCGGGGTGACCCGGGCCTTTTTTTTACTCCGATTTTTCAGCGCAGCTGGCATTGGCATTTGCCCAGACTAACGCTATAGTATTGTCTATACAAAAGGTCTGCCGTAGTTGCTGAGGATATTGAATAGTCAGTGCCTAGCTTTGCCAATAACAATAATAAGGAGAGTCCGCATGAAAAAAATAGCTTTTCTAGTATCCCTGCTGTCAATCACTTGGGGTGCTGGTTATGCCGCCGAACATCATAGCGGCCACAACCCGGGTATGGGCGGCGGCGGGGGTGGTACTGGCTGCATGAAACCCCATTTGGGCAAATTTTTACCAGCCCACTTGGCCACTGTCGTACCGGGCGCGGAGTTCTCGTTTATTGCCTTGAATGTCAACAAGCCTGAACAAATATCGGTGAAGGTAAAAAATATCCCAGTACCTCTAGAAACTGAATTTAAAGACCCTTACTATTTGGTGAAAGGACGGTTGCCCGAATCACTGCACGGCACTGTCGCCCGTATCAACATTAAAGTCACTGCAAAGTCATCCCATTGTGAGGGCGAAAATGGCTGGCTAGTGACCATTGCCGAACACGCCACGCCGGAATAAGCTTGATTATCCGCTTAGCTCATTGACTAATGCGAAGATTCCTGCCACTATCCCAGTATTATGTAGGTGGGGGTTTGTTATGTCTGAACCAATAATAGCAAAACAGTGCGCTGCATTTTGCTTAGCGCAACGTTTTGATATCAACCAATTGTCCAGCCATTTGTCGGCATCAACGCTGATACGCATTATTAAGGGCGCGTTACTGATTGAAGATGGTGACAGATGGTCGGTCATTTTTAGTTACGGGGCGGTGGTGCATTGGCATGTTCGCCTGGAACAGCAGCAAGCATTACACGAATTATTGTTAAAACACGCCGAAAATCCTCTCACAGTGGTCGAGGAAGACCGTTTTACTTTCGCGTTGGATTGCCCACGCACCCGTTTTGTTGAAGACCATATCGAAGTCGAAAATTCCGATGCCATTTTGTTGTTCTCGCTATCGCAAGGCATGGCCCAATCCATCAAGTTGGCTTCCTTTGAAACCCATGCCATCAACACCATCAACAATACCAGTTATATCCCCAAGTCGTTAGCGGAACATGGGCGTATCCAGCTGAGCCGCCACAACATCGCTAAAATTCGTGGGCAGTTGTTTTTGACTAAAAGCGATATTATCCTTAATTACGATTTGCTGGATACGCCGGATTTTTTCTGGGAATACCCCGAATACGAGAAAGTCTACGGCATCACTGCCCAATATCTGGAAATAGCCCCGCGCACTGAAGTGCTGGCCAAGAAACTGGAAACTATCCATGAGCTATTTGTTATGTTGGCTGATGAACAAAAATACCGCCATTCCACCATTTTAGAATGGATTATTATTGGCCTGATCGCTTTTGAAATCAGCATCACCATTTTCGACAAACTTTTTTAACACCATGCTCAGTTACCGACACGGCTTTCATGCCGGCAATTTTGCCGACGTGTTAAAACATCTTGTACTGATAGACAGCCTGCATTATCTTGCCAAAAAAGACAAACCCTTTTGCTATTTCGACACCCACGCAGGTGCGGGTGATTATGCATTGGATGACACCTTTGCTCTAAAAAACCGCGAATTTGACAATGGTATTGGCCGTTTATGGCTTCGCAGTGATTTACCGGATGCCGTGCTGGCCTACGTTAATATCATCAAGGCATTCAATGCCACCGGCAAGCTGAACCGTTACCCTGGCTCGCCGTTGATCGCCCAACATTTGTTACGGCAAAATGACCGTTTGTGCTTGTTTGAATTGCACCCAACCGAAATCAAATCGCTTAATCAAACGACTTTTAAAGATAAGCGGGTCAAACGCTTCCATGCCGACGGCTTGACTGCCAGCTTGCCACTGTTGCCGCCACTGGAACGCCGTGCTTTGGTGCTGGTTGACCCCTCTTACGAATTAAAAAATGATTACCGCTTGGTCGTTGACGCATTGATTAAGATGCACCAACGTTTCGCAACCGGCGCTTTTTTGCTGTGGTATCCAGTGGTGGAAAGGCGACTTATTGATGAATTGGAGCGTGCCTTTAAAAAATCCGGCATCCGTAATATCCAGCTATTTGAACTAGGCATCAAAGCCGACCAGCCCGAACAAGGCATGACCGCCTGCGGCATGATAGCCATTAATGCGCCTTGGACATTAGCGACACAAATGCGCCAAACCTTGCCTTGGTTGGTTGGGGCATTGGCCGAACAAGGCGGCGGATTTTATCGGCTAGAGACATTGGTGGATGAATAGACATTAATGATATTAGCATAAACCATGAGAGGGAAAATGAGCATCCGAACACTGCAACAAATTATTCCAGGCATTGCCACATCTGATGGCGGGGGTGTCAAATTGCGCCGCAGCCTTGGGCAAAGCCAAGTGCATCGCGTTGATCCTTTTTTAATGCTGGATGAATTCTCATCAGCCAAAGCCGATGATTATATAGCAGGGTTCCCTGAGCATCCGCATCGTGGCTTCGAGACTATTACCTATATGCTGGATGGACACATGCTGCACCAAGACCACCTAGGCAACCGAGGTGACTTGAAAGGTGGCGGGGCCCAATGGATGACTGCCGGACGGGGCATTATCCATTCGGAAATGCCACAACAAGAAAGTGGCCGAATGCGCGGCTTTCAATTATGGATCAACTTGCCAGCAAAAGAAAAAATGAAACCGGCCAGTTATCAGGATATTCCGCCGGAAGCCATGCCTTGGCTCACATTAGCCAATGGTGGCAGCATTAAGGTCATAGCGGGCAGTGCTGAAATTGTAGGCCAAATCCACGCTGGCCCAATACAAGGCATGAGCACCGATGTTTTGTTTCTGGATATCCAACTACCGGCAGACAGCCATTTTGAACTGCCGCTGCCCTGTGATTACAATGCCTTTGTGTATCCTTATGAAGGCCAAGTCATGATTGGCCCGCAGTTTGCCCAACAACCGCTACCTCCCCAACAGGCGGGCGTGCTTTCCTTGGGCGATCAGCTTGAAATTTGGGCGGAAGAACACCCGGTGGCATTTTTGCTGCTGGCAGGCCGTCCATTAGGCGAGCCGGTTGTACAGCATGGCCCCTTTGTCATGAACACCCAGGCAGAAATTGAACAGGCCATTGCTGACTATAAAAAAGGCCAACTGGTTTAAATAACCGGGATTCAATTGAGGGTAAGCAGCTTTATACCTTTATAAAGGCAACTGACTTGGCAAAACACCCTGCCCTAACGGTATTTCTAATGCTTATTGGGGTGTTTCATGAGAAAATAGGCTTTTTATTTTGTCGGCTTCAAAGATTATGAAAATCGCCATTCTTTCACGCAACCCAAAGCTTTATTCAACGGCCCGATTGGCGCAAGCTGCTGAGGCGCGTGGTCATGAGGTACGGGTTTTAGACGTTTTGCGTTGCTACATGAACATCACTTCCCATAATCCGTCAATCCATTATCGGGGTGAGGATTTATGCCACTTTGATGCGGTGATTCCACGTATTGGCGCTTCGGTGACTTTTTATGGTACAGCGGTGTTGCGCCAGTTTGAAATGATGAATGTGTTTCCGCTCAATGAATCGGTTGCCATTTCCCGTTCCCGCGACAAGCTGCGTTCCACGCAATTATTGGCGCGGAAAGGCATCGGTTTGCCGGTGACTGGTTTTGCCAACAACCCTGATGATATTTCTGACCTGATCTCCCAAGTAGGCGGCACTCCGTTAGTGATTAAATTGTTGCAAGGCACCCAAGGGATTGGTGTGGTTCTAGCTGAAACCCATAATGCTGCCGAAAGCGTCATCCAAGCCTTTATGGGCATCAATGCCAATATTATGGTGCAAGAATTTATCAAAGAGGCTGGAGGCAGTGATATCCGCTGCTTTGTTATTGGTGACAAAGTGGTGGCTGCCATGAAGCGGCAGGCTGCTGAGGGCGAGTTCCGCTCCAATTTGCATCGAGGTGGCTCGGCAAGCTTGATAAAACTAACGCCCGAAGAACGCTCCACTGCGGTCAGGGCGGCAAAAATAATGGGGTTGAACGTTTGTGGCGTTGATATGCTTCGCTCCAACCACGGCCCGGTGATTATGGAAGTCAATTCCTCGCCTGGCTTAAAGGGCATTGAAACTGCCAGCGAAAAAGATATCGCTGACATGATCATCCAGTTTATTGAAAAGCGCTTTGAATCGTTGGAAAGCGCGAAGGACAAATCGCTGACCAGAACCCGAGGTAAGGGTTAGCCAGCGATTGTTGCATTAGACTCGTCCGTATTGGTCGCTATAGCGGACGATGTCATCCTCGCCCAGATAAGTTCCGGATTGCACCTCGACGACTTCCAAAGGAATGACACCGGGGTTTTCCAAACAATGTATGGTGCCTATCGGTATATAGATTGATTCATTCTCAAACAATAACGTTTTATCATCATTTAAGCTGACCATAGCTGTGCCTTTCACCACTATCCAATGCTCGGCGCGGTGGTGGTGTTGTTGCACAGACAGCTTGGCACCAGGATTGACCACAATTAGCTTGGTCTGATAACGGTCACCGCTATCTACAGAATCGTAAGAACCCCACGGACGGAACACTTTCGGATGCGTCTCGGCTTCACTACGGCTTAATTTGATTAATTGGCCGACAACATCTTTAACCGATTGGCTGCCGTCTTTACTGGCAATCATGACCGCGTCTTTAGTTTCCACAACCACCAAGTCATCAACACCAATGACAGTGACCAATTTATTCTCGGCATGGATCAGTGAGTTGCGTGTGTCTATGATAATGACATCACCAGTTACTGAGTTGCCTTCGTCGTCTTTGCTGCGCACATCCCAAAGCGCCGACCAAGAACCCACGTCATTCCAACCGGCATCTAAAGGAATCACAACCGCCTTGTCGGTTTTTTCCATTACCGCATAGTCAATCGAGTCGGATGGACATTTGGAGAAAATAGCTTTATCAAGGCGGATAAAATCCAAATCAGCTTTAGCCGTTGCGAGTGCTTGTTTACAACACTCCAGCATTTCTGGGTTAAACTTTTCTAGCTCCGCCAAGAATTTGCCTGCAGTAAAAGCAAACATGCCGCTATTCCATAGATATTCGCCGGATTGCAAATAGTGGTTTGCTGTTGCCAAATCAGGCTTTTCGACAAATGCCTCGACATTGTAGGCAGTGTGTTCAAGAGCAGACCCTTGTTTGATGTAGCCGTAACCAATTTCCGGGCTATTGGGGACAATGCCGAAAGTGACCAGCAAGCCCTGTTTGGCAAGCGCTTCGGCATGATCGATAGCTACATGGAAGGCATCGGTGTCGATGATGATGTGGTCGGCCGCCAATATCAGCAACACATCATCGGGCGATTGGGCGGACAACGCAGCCAAGGCCACTGCAGGGGCGGTATTTTTGCCCATGGGCTCGAGAATAATGGCCGATGGTATGGCCTCTATGTCATAAAGCTGTTTTGCCAGCAAAAACCGATGCACCTCATTACAAATGGCAATCGGTGCCTGCATTTTGGGCAGGGCTTGGATTCTGAGCATGGTTTCTTGCAGCATGGAGTTGCCCGACACCAAGGGGAGGAATTGCTTGGGGTACTGGCTACGGGACAAAGGCCACAACCTTGTACCGGAACCGCCCGATAAAATAACAGGAATCATGATGGGTCACCTCTTAGTAGTGGGGTACAGGACAGTATAGTTATTGTATGGTAAGGTTTCATTTTAACAGTTTCATGACATATTTTTATAATATTCAAGAAAACATGTTGTGCCTTTAGCACTTGTCAGTCCGCCAGCGTAAACAACGAATTGAAATTTTTTCCGGATTGCAAGGCAACCTCTGTGCTGCTGATACCTCGTAATTGGGCAATGCAGTCGGCTACATGGCGGACATACATGGGATAGTTGGGCTTGCCCCGATGCGGGACAGGCGCCAGATAAGGTGCGTCGGTCTCAATTAAATACCGATCGTGCGGGACTTTTTTCGCCACCTCTTTTATGGCTTGGGCATTGTTGAAAGTAATAATACCGGAAAATGATATATAAAAATTAAGGCTCAATGCCTGTTCAGCAAAAGCCCAATCCTCGGTGAAACAATGGATAATGCCACCGACATCGGCTGCACCCTGCTCAGCCAATATGCGGAGTGTGTCCGCTTGAGCCTCGCGGGTGTGGATAATTAGTGGTTTGCCAAGAATTTTGGCAGCGCGGATGTGATTTGTAAAGCGTTGCTGCTGGTCGGTGACTGGGCATCCGGTACGGAAGTAGTCCAGTCCGGTTTCACCTATCGCCAATACCTTAGCGTCCCCACCCAAAACCACCAACTCCTCGACCGTTGGCTCCCAACCTTCTTTGACATTAGGGTGGACACCCACGCTGACATTAATGTGGGCATAAGGACTGACCAACTCCAGCATAGCCGGATAGGCTTCCAAATCGATGGCAATACAGAGCATCTGGCTGATGCCTTGGTTATTGGCATCAGTGACAAAGTTGTCAAAACTGCCTTGGTAAGGCGCAAGATCGATACGGTCAAGATGGCAATGCGAATCGATGTACATGGCGTTGTCTCGTAGGATAAGGGATGCGGCATCTTGGCTTGACCAGGCCAAAAAAATCACGCCCGTAGCCAACTGCCTTAATAATTAAGAAATTAGAGCGATATTTTTTTAGATATGTGGCCTGACGGGAGACTGTTTAGATTTAACTTTTGCCAATGAATCAGCAGTTCTTCAAACAGCAATTGTTTATTGACAGTACTGTCCACGACGGCATAACGATCCAGCAATAATTCGTAATAATTGAATAAAGAAGTTAAGTGTAACCGTTGCGCCAATACTTGCAAGCTTTGTTGAAAATCAGGATTACCCAATTGTTGGGCACTGACCCCATAATGGCATTTAATGATGTCCGACACCCAAGAAAGCAGCCAATCCAGCAGCTGCATATCCGGCAAGATTTTCCATAACTCTGCGATTTGCACCGGCGATTTTCTATGGTTTGCCAGTTCCAGCCACGCATTGAAGCAATCTTGCCGTAACGGCAGGGTATTTCCGCTACAGTATGCCAAAGCCTTTAGCGGCGCACCTTGTGCCAAGCGGTACGGCAAATCCAAGTCTTTTTGCTGAGTTTGTGTCGCCAACCAAGCCATCACTTGTGGCCGCGCCGGAACTGTCAATGCAAATTGTTGGCAACGGCTTACAATAGTGGCAGGCAATTTGGCCGACTGCTCGGTTATCATCAAAATCACACTGCGGTCAGCCGGTTCTTCCAAACATTTTAAGAACGCGTTTTGTGCCCTTAAGTTCATTTGATCGGCAGCATCAATGATAATGACTCGGTATTGGGTGTATTGTGGTTTTAATGTCAACACCTCAATCAGTCCACGCATTTGGTCAATGGTGATGTCCTTGCCCGGGCTTTCAGGGATTAACTGAAATAAATCCGGATGGAATCCGGCTTGCAATAGTTGGCAAGACTTACATGTCCCACAGGGCAAATAACTTTCTGCTTGTGGCGTTGCACACAGTAACGATTCGGCAAATTGCCGGGCAAGCCGCTGTTTGCCCAAACCGCTCCTGCCCAACAAAAGCACCGCTTGGGGGATACGTTGCTGGTTACGGTATTGGCTTAACCGCGTCCAATCCGGGTATTGCCAAGCAAATAATGGCGTCATTCAAATAACGGGATAAGTGCCTCAATAATGGCATCCTGGACATCTGACAAGGGGCAGTCAGCGCGAATCACCTTGATACGGTCAGGATTGGCTTCTGCCAAAACCAAATATGCTTCCCTAACCCGTTCAAAAAAACTGATCTGCTCTGATTCAAAGCGGTCTGTAAAAATGCGTTTGCGGGCCCGTTTCATGCCCGTTTCCACTGGCGCATCCAGCAAAATAGTCAAATCTGGCTTTAAATTGCCTTGCACAAATCTTTCCAGCCATTCGATATTGGCTGGCTTCATATTTCGCCCCCCCCCCTGATAAGCATAGGTGGAATCGGTGAACCGGTCACACAACACCCATTGGCCTTTGGCCAAAGCCGGTTCGATGACATGCTTAATATGCTGCGCCCTAGCGGCAAACATCAATAATAGCTCTGTTTTTTTGCCAATGGCTTCTTTACCGGTATCCAGCAATAAATGACGCAGCTGTTCCGCCAACTGGGTACCGCCCGGTTCGCGGGCAACTGTGACGGGTATTTTCCGCTGTTCAAACACCTCCCTTAAGAATATTAGGTTGGTTGATTTGCCCACGCCCTCACCGCCTTCTAGGGTGATAAATTTACCTCGGTTCATGGTTGGTTTCTTTGATATAGATTGACTGCTTGATTATGGGCTGCCAAGGTGGCGGAAAACACATGCCTGCCATCACCACGGGCGACAAAATAAAGGCTATCGCCGTCATCTGGATGCAATGCGGCATGGATAGCATCTTGCCCGGGCATAGCTATGGGGGTGGGCGGTAAGCCTTTAATCTGATAAGTATTGTAAGGTGTTATCGTGAGCAAGTCTTGACGGGAGATGTTGCCATGATAGCGCTCCCCCATGCCATAAATCACCGTCGGATCAGTTTGCAGCAACATGCCTGCCTGCAAGCGCCGAGTGAACACCCCGGCAATTTGCGGCCGCTCAGACTTATGCCCGGTTTCTTTTTCAATCACCGATGCCAATATCAAAGCTTCGTAGGGGGATTTCAAAGGCAAACCATCCGCCTTATATTGCCATTCGTGGGCCACTATCCGCTGCATTTTGTCGTACGCCAATTTTAGCAAGCTAACATCCCGGGTGTATTTGGCAAAATAGTAGGTGTCCGGAAAAAATAGCCCCTCTGGATAACTTAGATCAACCCCCTGGGCTAAAAACACTTTTTTAAGGGCTGCTGCATCGGCTATTGACCCAACAGCTGATGGTGCAAGCTCTGCGGTATGCCCAATGGCTGGATTTTTGTACAGCTCCTCAAGAAATTGCTTAAATGACCAGCCTTCAGGAAAAGTGATGGCGTGTTGTTTGGTTTTGCCCAAAGCGAACAGCTTCAGTATTTGCGGAACGGTGACCCCAACGGGTAGCTCATATTCGCCCGCTTTGAGGTGCTGATAAGTTTTTTGCCGAAAAGCTATTAATTTAAACCAGAACGGTTTTATCGCCAGCTTTTGCTCAATTAGCTTGCTGGTAATCCGGTCAAACGAATCCCCTTTGGCTATTTCTACCGTCACAGGCACATCGACAACAGCAGGGACAGTTAACACGGTCAAGTAACTTAACCAGACCGTCCAACTGGCAAACATTATGATTATCCACAATAATGCGACTAGCCGCTTAGTTTGCACAACGGTTCTCGCGCATCATCTGTGTTAGGCTGGTCTGTAAGTGCCGGGTAATGGGGCCAATGGTAAAATGGTGTTGCTCAATTTGGCGTACTGGCCAAATACCTATAATAGAGTTGCTGATAAAAATTTCATCGGCCGCCAATAACATGGCTTGTGTATAAAGCTGTTCAGTCGCCCTATACCCTGCATTGCGGGCTAAGCTAATAAGCTGTTGACGGACAATGCCGGCAATGCCTGCTTGGTTTAAACAAGCGGTAAAAAGGCTGTTTGCTTGTACGTAAAACAGATTGCTCATGGTGCCTTCGATCACTTGACCATTAGCGTCAAGCATAATGCCTTCTTGAATATCGGGGTCATCCCACTCGGCCCTTGCCAGGACTTGCTCCAGCCGGTTCAGATGCTTGATGCCCGCCAAGCCCGGGTTTATACCCAGTCTGGTCTGGCAAAAACGCATGGCAATGCCTTCGGCCGCATAGTCTTTTGGCGTGGTTGGCCAGGGA
>Ga0207960_1000008_pt1 | contig 82461 bp, 65 predicted proteins | sample CryBogCBH29May08_FD_184613 | JGI IMG/M metagenome (GOLD analysis project Ga0207960, IMG submission 184613) | Freshwater microbial communities from Crystal Bog, Wisconsin, USA - CBH29May08 (SPAdes) | ecosystem: Environmental > Aquatic > Freshwater > Lake | place: Crystal Bog, Wisconsin, USA... | reverse complement strand
CGATAGCGGAGCCATTGGACAAGCCATAGGCGACGATCCCTTCACTTAGCGGGCTGCCTTGGGCAAAACTGGTGATTTGCACTCCGTCAGGAATAGCTATTTTTAGGGTTTTGAGAACGTCACCCGTTGCCAACTGAAAAAATATTATTTGACCGCTTTGGGTAAACCTAGCAGCCACTTCGTTCTGCTCTTCCGTTGCCAACAACAAGGTTTTGCCAGCCTGCGGTTGCGGCACAAGATAGCGCTTAAGCTCTTGGGCGGTTGCCGGAACAAACAAGGGATAAACAACATAAAGCAAATAAAAGAAAATCATCACTACGGCCAATATGACCGCCATGCCACCGGCGACAACGCCATAACCGGCCAGGGTGTCTTTTAGCAAACGCCATTTCTGATACGCTTCTGATGCCGTAGTATTTGCTTTGGGGTCATTTATATTCGCTATTTTTTCAGTCATGCAAATTGTTTGGTTTGAATTGCAATATTAAAAAAACTAACTGACACCTAAAATAGGCTCGCCAGTCAGTTTTTAGTTGGATCAATAGCCGTTAAGCCGCGTTGTTGGGCAACTAGGCTAACGGCCTAAAATAGCCAAAACTACTTAATTTTACCCAGCACTTTTTCTACAATTTTTGCAGGTAATGGGATATAGCCGTCTTTAATGACCACTTGTTGGCCTTTTTTGGACAAGACCATTTTTATAAACTCATATTCCAGTGGCGGCAATGTTTGGTTGGGCTTTTTGTTAACATAAACATAAAGGTAACGGGTTAAAGGATAGCTGCCTTTGATGGCATTTTCTGGTGTCGCCTCAACAAAATCTTGACCGTCTTTTTTTGCCAACGGCACCATTTTGACACCCGAAGTGGTATAGCCCATGCCGGAATAGCCGATACCGTTCAACGATGAAGTGACCGATTGCACGACTGAAGCTGAACCTGGCTGCTCGTTGACGTTATTTTTAAAATCGCCTTTACACAGGGCATGTTCTTTAAAATACCCGTATGTGCCGGATACTGAATTGCGCCCATAAAGCTGGATGGTTTTTGCTGCCCAGCCGGACACGCCTGCATCCGCCCAGTTTACTATGTCCGCTTCTGCACCACATTTGCGGGTGGAAGAAAAAATGGCATCGACTTGGGCAATGGTCAGACCTTTAATGGGGTTGTCTTTATTGACCATGACCGCCAAAGCATCGATTGCAACGGGGATACCAGTGGGTTTGTAGCCATATTTGGCTTCAAAAGCTTCAATCTCATCATCTTTCATTTCCCTGCTCATCGGGCCAAAGTTGGAAGTTCCTTCGGTTAAAGCAGGTGGTGCAGTGGATGAACCAGCTGCTTGAATTTGAATATTGATGTTAGGGTAAAAACGGTTAAACTCTTCTGCCCACAAGGTCATCAGATTGTTGAGCGTATCGGAACCCACGCTGGAGAGATTGCCGGAAATGCCGCTGGTTTTTTGGTATTCAGGCACGCCTGGATCAACAGTCATGACTGCCAAGGTATTGGTGCTGAACACTGCACTGGATAGAAGTCCAATTGCAAGCGCGAGGGACTTAACGGTTAAACATGATTTCATGGGCAATTCCCTAAAATTTTAATTAGACAAACTCTATATAATAAAGATAACAAGCTTATTAATTTTACATGACATCATTATTACACCCAAAGATTGCGCTAACACTCAGAGGCTTGAGGGTTTGGTCATCGCCACCAGCCCAGCACATCCCCGACCTAACCCATTCCATTTTTCCGGCATAGCAAGCCTGGCTAACGTGGCCGTAGGAAAGCCGATACCCGCACTATCGGCAGCCCTTTCATTTCCCAGCCACTCCACCAACAAACTTTCAAAGCTAGGGTTATGTCCAATCAAAAGTACGGAACGGGCAGTTTGGGGCAGTTCCGCCAACATAGCTTTTATTGCCCCGACACCCTTAAAATACAGCCGCTGGTCTATATGGATAGACTGTTGGTCAACAGCCAGTTGCCCACAAACGAGCCGTGCTGTTGCTATCGCCCGGTGTGCCGGTGAACTGATCCAAAGATCGGGAAACAACTGCTGCTGAAGCATCCATGCACCCAGTTTTTTAGCCTCTTCGACACCCTGTTGGCTCATTGGGCGGTCAAAATCTTCCAGTGTGTTATCGTGTTTGGCTTGTGCATGTCTAAGTAGCCATAGCTCTCTTTTCAATCCAGTCAGGGGCATGAGTTCCTACACAAGTTTGTTATAAATTGTCATGATACGCTATGAAATCAGCAACCCATTAAATCTCTTTAAAAATAAAAGAATTTTTCCTTTACTGAAGGCCCGGCTGGCTTAGTCAGAACAGACATTGGTGGAACGGTAAGGCAAAAAACTACCTGATTACCCATAAGCCTCAGCTAATTTAAGAAGCCTGCTCGGCATAGGCGGCGTTCTGACAGCGGCAAAAGGCAGCCGAGGCAGCATATCTTCCAGTTGAAACCTACGACTGGATCGATAACAAAACTCTGCCTGGTATCGTGGAAGATGCTTATGATTGATGGCATGGTACGTCCCATTGACCGCTCTTTTTACGTTGCCTATCTTGGTGTTAACCCATGTGAGTTCTTCACGGGCAACACTTTGCGGGCCGCCGCCCGTAATATGGTTAGGACTTTCGCTGACCTGAAAGGATTAGTGTATGTTATGCCTCATGATAACAAAGCAAAGATACATAGAATACCTGATCAGCACCCCGATAAATTACACCTGCCAGAACTTGTCGGAACATTTGGAAAATGTCAGCCATGACGTGGTCAGCAACTTCCTCAAACGTAACCGGATCACGGCACGGCAAGTTTGGGCGCTGGTCAACGGCCTGGTCAAAAACACACCGGAATCTTTCCTGATCATTGACGACAGTGTCCAAAATAAGCAATATTCCAAGTCGATTGAGCTGGTCAAAAGACAGTACAGCGGTGCTGTGGGTGGCTTGGTTCGCGGGATCGGCGTCGTCAACCTGGTGCACAGCGACGGCAAGGAACACTATCCCGTCGGCTACCGGATTTATGATAACTCCGCCGATGGCAAGACCAAAAATGACCACTTCCGTGACATGCTGATCAACGCCGTCGCCGACAAGGGCATCCTGGCAAAGACCGTGTTGTTCGACAGTTGGTATGCAGCTTGGCAGAACTTGAAACTGGTCAATTCACTCAAACTGACCTTTTACACCACACTGAAAAGTAGCCGCTTGGTGAGCCTGGCCAAGGAAGGCGGCCACATCCATCTCGACGGGATTGACTGGACACCCGAACGGCTAAAAATAGGTGTCGCCGTCAAACTGAAAAAAGTGCCTTTCAAGGTCAAACTGTTCAGGCTGGTCGCCACAAACGGCGACATTGACTGGCTCATTACCAATGATCTTGATGAAAACCTGACCGCGCAAGCAGCCAAAGAAGCGGACAACGTGCGCTGGCAGATCGAGCAGTCCCACCGCGAAATCAAACAGTTGACCGGCTCTGAAAAGTGCCAATGCCGCAAGGCACGGTCTCAGCGCAACCATCTTGCCTGCTGCTACGAGGGCTGGATTTCCTTAAAGGTGAAAGCCAAGGAATTCAAAACCACTCTTTACCAAATTAGGAAAAATTTGCTTTACGGCTACCTAAAAGCTGAACTGAACAACCCTAGGATTACGGCTTATTCCGAGGTATAGCGAAAGTCCTATTATTAAATGAATACGAGGGCGATATCTGATGAAAATTAGGTTCGCCCTTTTTGCTTAATACTTTTTATGGGACATTGTACATTAAGGCTAAACCCGCACCACCCACACCATCAAAACCGCAACCTGCCCGTTAAGTGATAGCATATACCTTGGCATTTTGCTTGCGTCGGATAAGCTTTTTACTTGCCAATTGCAACTCGCATTGCATAGTATATATCTAAAGAATGACTATCAGGCTGATAGCCCGTTTTAACGAAACTTTCAGGGAAACTTATGACAACACTCTCTACAATTGAAATAGCGGCGGCAGAAGAACACCGCTATTCGGTGATTTGGCTGCATGGCTTAGGTGCCGATGGCCATGATTTTGAAGATGTTATTGATGAACTGAATCTTAAGGCCGCCAATAATATCCGTTTTATTTTTCCTAACGCGCCAGTGCGTCCGGTCACGCTCAATGGCGGAATAACCATGCGGGCTTGGTACGATATTGCTTCGCTCACACAGGAGCAGCCTGTTGATCTGGACGGTATCAACCAGTCCTGCCTGCATATAGGGGAGCTGATCGAACGTGAAATCAACCAAGGCATTGCTTCGGAACACATCTTGCTGGCGGGTTTTTCCCAAGGCGGCATGATTGCTTTGCATACCGGCTTATGCTACCCACAGCCATTAGCGGGGGTGCTGGCTTTGTCAACCTATTTGCCAACCCTGAAACAAGTGGCAAAATCAGCCAGCAATACCAACCAGAACTTGCCGATTCTGATGGCACACGGCATTCTGGATGCGGTGATTGCCGTGGAAGTGGCTAAAAGTGCTTTCGACGGGCTAAGTGGTTTGGGCTATAAAGTGCAATGGCACGATTATCTGATGGGCCATTCCCTGTGTGTGGAAGAACTGGAACACATCAGCGAATTTATCAATGCCCTTTTCAAACGACCATAAAAAAGGCACAGCCATAATATTTGAAATACAATGGATGCGCCTTTTTATCGCGGCTAAAGCCGCTTTTTCAAATGACTTATGCTTTTACCGATTCGGCAATGGCATTGAACGCTTCAACTTTTTCTTTGCCAGTTTTGACCAGTTCAACACCCGTATCAACCACCAGCTTACCCAACCCAGGGGTTTTGTAAACAATCATACACAAGTAACCAACCGCAGGAATGGCTACCAGCGCGCCGATAAAACCATGCAATCCCAGCAAGCCCAATAGTTTGATCAACAAGGCCATGGCATCTAAAGGTAACAATACCATCGCGCCGAAATAGGCGAATACCATAAAAATGAACAATACAAACACGACAAACTGGATTAGCCTTACCAACGCAACGTTAACTTTTTTCATAGTATTTTCAATTTCCTGAATATGTTTAGGTGGCTTTTTGTGAAAATTTTTGCATAACAGCGACACCTTTTGAATCTATGATTATACCTTAACAGCACTAAAAAACTGCAATTTTCTACTCGGCAGCGGGTACGGTTGGGCGCAGAAAAAACCGATACAACACACTACCGGCTATAAAGCCGCCCAAGTGCGCCCACCACGCCACACTGGCCATACTATGCTCAAACAACAGGGCGGTGGTGGCGTTATGCAGCTGGTACAACACCCATAAGCCCAGAAAAGTGATGGCAGGGACATGGATAACCACGGGCAAAAAGAATATAGGCACCCAGATGACCACCCGCTCCAACGGATAAATGAAAAAATACGCCGCCAAAACTCCGGCAATGGCACCCGATGCCCCCACCACCGGTATGGTCAGGGTCGGGTCAAAACGCCATTGCAGAAACGTGGCAAACACGCCGCACAGCAAATAGAACAGCAAAAACCGCCCCCTGCCCATACAGTCCTCGACATTATCGGCAAAAATCCACAAAAACCACATATTGACGATAAGATGCAACCAGCTGCTGTGCAAAAACAGGTTGGTGACGAACGACACATAACCATCAAACGGCAACCCCGCGTAACCCGACCAACCATTGGCATAACGGGCGGAAACCATGCCATAGCGCATCACCAAACGCGCGCTTTGCTGTTCCGGCATAAAATACATCCACACGAACACCGCTGAGCAAATGGCTATGAGCGACCAGGTGACCAAGGGCTTAGAATAGCAGGGGGCCGTATCTCTTATTGGTATCATAGGGGATTCCTTGGCTTTAGTAATTGATATGCAATTTTAGGTTGGCGATGCAGTGGCAGGAGTTAATGCCATCCGCACGCGTAAACAGTTTATAATAAACCTCGAATTTTCCTAATATTAACGGTAAGCCGCTATTTTTACAGCCATGCAAGACACGCCAAGCGAATCCCCCGCCAGCTTTTCCGAGCTAATGCTCGCTGAACCACTGCTACGGGCAGTCGCCCAAATGGGCTTTAGCCAACCTACACACGTACAGCAAAAAGCCATTCCCTCTGTTTTAGCGGGCAAGGACTTATTAGTCAGCGCGGAAACCGGCAGCGGCAAAACAGCCGCCTTTTTATTGCCCGCCCTACAACACCTTATCGACCACCCCTCCAGCCTGTTCGGCACCCGGGTATTGATTTTAACCCCCACCCGCGAACTGGCTAGCCAATTATGGGAACAATGCCAAGCTTTGGCGATTTTTACCGACATAAAAGCCAGCCTGATTATTGGTGGGGAAGATTTTAAACAGCAACAAGGCCATATCCGCCGGAATGTGGAAATACTCATAGCCACGCCCGGGCGACTGCTGGAATTGCTGGAACAAGATTCGCCGGATTTTATGCATTTGCAGCTGCTCATCTTGGACGAAGCCGACCGGATGCTGGACATGGGCTTTAATGAAGCCGTGATGAAAATTGTCCAGCACTGCAACCCCAAACGGCAAACCCTGCTGTTTTCCGCCACGCTGACCCATTACGGCATCATCAAGCTAGCCGACAAACTGCTCAACAACCATCAGACCATTGCCTTAAACAGCCTGCATGACGGTCACGGCAATATCCAACAAAGCATCATGTTAGCCGATGATGACAGCCACAAACAAAAAATATTGGCTTGGCTGCTGTTAAACGAAGATTACGAAAAAGCCTTAGTGTTCACCAACAAACGCATTAGGACTGATGAACTGCAAAACCCGCTCAGGGTGCTGGGGCTTCGGGTCGCGGTGTTGCATGGTGAAATGGAGCCACGCGAACGCAAACGCACCATGGACTTGCTGCGTAATGGCCTGGTGTCGATCATTGTCGCCACCGACCTGGCGGCCCGCGGGCTGGATGTCAAAGGCATTAATTTGGTCATTAATTTTGACGTGCCCAGAAACGGCATTGACTATATCCACCGTATCGGCCGCACCGGACGCGCCGAAGCCACCGGACAAGCCATCACCTTGGTCAACCACATTGAATGGAACGTGATTTCTGGCATCCAACGGTTTTTGCATCAGAGTTTTGAGCAACGGCTGATCAACGAGTTGGCAGGCAGCTTTAAAGGCCCCAAAAAACTCAAGGCTTCCGGCAAGGCCACCGGAGTTAAGAAAACCGTTGAAGAAAAGAAGACGCCGGTCAAAAAAACAAAAATCCGCGAGCGGGATAAAAAGAATGTTGGCAAGCGGCGTATGCCGACAAGCAAAGAGACAAGCGAAACACAAAGTTAAGCGGCGATTGTGCTGTTTTCGGGGGGATGACAAAACTTATAGTGGATTCGCCGTTAGGCAATCCACCCTCTACAAAGCACAGCAACGGATAATGCTCACCCCAACAAACCACTGAGCACACTATCCGCCCAATAACGTGGCGACTGCATTTCCATCAACCGTGACATGGTGCGCCTAAACTCAAACGCCCCATCGCCTTCCACATAAAGCTCCGGCACAGCCACCTCGGCGCTGCATATCAGCTGCACATGATGTTCATATAGCGCATCAATCAAAGTGACAAAGCGTTTCGCCTCATTGCGTTTTTCCGCCGTCATCTTTGGGATGCCATACATAATCAGCACATGAAAACGTTTGGCGATTTCCAAATAATCGGCAGACCCTAACGCGTGTCCGCACAGCTCATCAAAGCTAGCACGCACCACCCCATCAGCAATGGCCGACACCGGCAATTTACGCCCAAACACCTCCAAAACGGGTGTGGTAACGGCTGCGTTGCTGGCTAACTGCCGGTAACTGTCACGGATAAAAGCATCTGTGCTAGCATCTAACGGAAAACGGTAATTGGCACGGCGGGCCACCATCATTACCTGACGGTAATCCTGTTGGGCGGCCAGCTCGATAATCTCAGCCGATTTTCTCAACACATTAATGAAAAACAAAAATTGTTCACGCTGCAAGCCGCCCTGATACAGCTCATTCGGATGGCGGTTGGAGGTCATGACAATGCTGATATTAGCCTCAAACAACTTGCTGAACAAGCGTCCTAAAATCATGGCATCGGCAATATCCGTCACATGGAACTCGTCAAAACAAAGTAAGCATACTGAACTGCTGATTTTTTGAGCCAGCGCACTCAACGCGTCCTGTGCATCCTGCTGCTTATAGTGATGGATAAAGCTGTGCACTTCCAACATAAAAGCATTGAAATGCACCCTGCGTTTTTCTTTAATGGGGCAAGCGTCAAAAAATAACGCCATCAACATCGACTTGCCGCGCCCCACATCACCAAAAATATACAGGCTAGGGAAACTCACTGGAGAAGGCGACAACCATTTACGCAAGGCTGATTGTTGTTGCTGTCGGCGGGCAAACAACAACTGCTCCAGCACCTGCTGCAAATGTTTTACCGCGCTAAATTGGACTTCATCAAATTGGATACGCTGCGCATCAACTAGGCGTTGATATTGCCTTTCCAATAGCAGGTGGATAGGGTCTACTGAGGGCTGCATCAACGGCTTTGCAGGTGATGGGAATACTGGCAGAAGGCAATTGCACCCACACTGCTAGTGGGCGCAGCCAAAGAACGGGCTGTTAAAAGCTTGACGGGGTGTTGGCAAGGCAAGGGAGCCACCTAAAAATAAGGTGAAAACGGCAGCCTGTCATCAATTGATTTTCCCATGGCACTGCTTGTATTTTTTGCCCGAACCGCAAGGGCAAGGGTCGTTCCGGCCTATTTTGTTGCTGGCACGCACATACGGCTGTTCAGATGCCGTGATGTTTTCGGACGCCTCCACAATAGATTGGGCTTCATCATAGGCTGACAAAGTGGGCGATTCGGCGTGTTCAAAATGCATTTCCCTAGGTGCTTGCATTTGTTTGTCCAGTGCCTCAACATCTTCTTCTTGGCGCACCTGGACTTTAGCCAAAATACTGACCACTTCGTACTTAATATGATCCAGCAAGTCGGTGAACATTTCAAAGGCTTCGCGTTTATATTCCTGTTTAGGGTCTTTTTGCGCATAACCCCTAAAATGGATGCCCTGACGCAAATAGTCCATCGCCGCCAAATGCTCTTTCCAGCTGGTGTCCAGAACCTGCAGCATCACCGACTTTTCAAAGTGCTGCAACACCTCAGTAGTGATTTGCTGTTCTTTTTCTTGGTAATTTTCGGTCAATAAGTCAACAATGCGTTGGCGCAAGGTTTCTTCATGCAACTTGTGGTCTTCCTCGAGCATTTGTTGCACAGGAATTTGTACATTGAACTCCTGCATCAGGTGTTCTTCAAGCCCTTGCAAATCCCATTGTTCAACCATTGACTTGGCAGGGATATAACCGGAAATCATCTGATTGACCACATCGCTGCGGATAGCGGCAACAATGTCAGAAACATCTTCCGCCGCCATCAGTTCATTACGTTGCGTGTAGATAACCTTACGCTGATCGTTGGCGACATCGTCATAAGCCAAAATTTCTTTACGGATGTCAAAGTTGCGGCCTTCCACTTTGCGTTGGGCATTCTCAATGGAGCGGGTCACCCAAGGATGTTCAATCGCCTCACCATCGCCCATACCAAGTTTTTTCATTAGCCCGGCAACCCGGTCCGAGGCAAAAATACGCATCAGATCGTCTTGTAGTGACAAATAAAAACGGGTCGAACCGGGATCACCCTGTCGGCCTGATCGGCCTCGCAACTGGTTGTCGATACGGCGTGACTCATGCCGTTCAGAACCAATCACATGCAAACCACCGTTGGCAACCACTTGGTCATGGCGGGCTTGCCATGCGTCGCGGACAGCCGCCTTATCGGCATCGCTGGCATCCGGCCCCAATGCGGACAATTCGGCATCTAAACTACCGCCCAGCACAATATCCGTACCACGGCCCGCCATGTTGGTGGCAATAGTCACCGCGCCCGGTTTGCCCGCTTGTTCAATGATATGCGCTTCCCGCTCGTGTTGTTTGGCATTCAGCACTTCATGAGGGATCGCCATTTTCTTCAGCAAGGCAGACACCCGTTCGGAATTTTCAATCGAGGTGGTGCCCACCAACACCGGCTGGCCACGGCTGACACAATCCTTAACGTCTTCGGCCACCGCTTGGTATTTTTCATCAGCAGTCAGGAACACCACATCGCCAAAATCTTTACGCACCATATTACGGTGGGTAGGGATGACCACCACTTCCAAATTGTAAATTTTATTCAACTCAAAAGCTTCGGTATCCGCCGTTCCGGTCATACCGGACAATTTTTCATAAAGGCGGAAATAATTCTGGAAAGTGATCGATGCCAGCGTCTGGTTTTCGTTTTGTATAGCCACGCCTTCTTTGGCCTCAATCGCCTGATGCAAACCTTCAGACCAGCGGCGACCCTGCATCACACGACCGGTGAACTCATCAACAATAATCACCTCATTATTGCTGACAATATAATCCACATCTTTTTTGAACAATACATGGGCACGCAATGACGCGTTCAAGTAATGCATCAGACGGATATTGGCAGCATCATACAAGCTGCTGCCCTCGGACATCAGGCCATATTCCAGCATTAGCTGTTCGACACGCTCATGACCGGCCTCGGTCAAATAAACCTGACGGATTTTTTCATCAACCGTGTAATCGCCCGGCTGCTCCTCCTCTTCCTGCCTGGTCAGGAACGGGATGATTTGGTTGGCCTTGATATAAACGTCAGTACTTTCTTCGGTGGGCCCGGAGATGATCAACGGTGTCCTGGCTTCGTCAATCAGGATGGAGTCCACCTCATCAACAACGGCAAAATGCAAGTCACGCTGCACTTTTTGTTGCAGGTTAAACGCCATATTGTCGCGCAAATAATCGAAACCAAACTCATTGTTGGTGCCGTAAGTGATATCGGCAGCATAAGCGTCACGCCGTTCGGCCTGCCCCATTTGGCTGATGATAACCCCTGTGGTCATGCCTAAAAAGCCATACAACCGCCCCATCCATTCGGAGTCGCGCTTGGCCAAATAATCATTGACCGTCACCACATGCACGCCCTTGCCGGGCAAGGCATTAAGGTAAGCAGCCAAGGTTGCCATCAGGGTCTTGCCTTCGCCGGTTTTCATTTCAGCAATTTTGCCGTCATGCAAAATCATGCCGCCAATTAATTGCACATCAAAATGACGCATGCCAAACACACGGGTAGAGGCTTCACGCACAGCGGCAAAGGCTTCCGGTGCCAAGTTTTCCAAGGTTTCACCTTGTTCCAGGCGGTCACGGAATTGTTGCGTTTTTAATTTCAGTTCATCGTCAGACAATTTTTCATAGTCCAAAGCCAAGGCATTGATCTTTTTGACCAGCTTCCTTTTCTTCCTGATGATCCTGTCATTACGACTACCTACTGTCAATTTGACTAGCTTACCCAGCATGTTTTTTCCGATGTGAAATTAGTAAATGTTTAAAACCAAGAATCCGGTAGGTGACGGGAGACCAACTGTGTTGCAATCTGTGTTGCAAAAAGCCAAGCACGCGCCGCTAACTTGATGGATTGCAACCGACCGTCAAGTGCAAGCATTACCAAAAGCGATAATTATATACGTTCTGTTTTATAAGTGACAGTTAAAACAACCCATAACCGGCAATGCCCGCATCAACCGTATCAAGGTGTCCGGTCTGCTAAATTGTTTTGCGCCCGAATGGGCAGGGTTGGGCTAGTGCCAAACCCTTATGCACTTCTTTAAACTGGCTTATAATTCACTCAGGAATGATACCTTGCAGGGATTGGCACAAACCAAGAAGCTCGGCGCCGCTATTTCATCAGGCAGCTTATGCACTATTATAACTATAAGAATAAAGGATCAACATGAAAGAACTATTCAAGAAATTCTTCAACTACTTTCTGATCGGCAGCTTTTCAGTCATACCTATCGTGGTTGTGTTGCAGATTATATTTTTTGTCAAGGAATTGGTCGCGGATTTGTTCCAAATCGTCTACGGCTTCTCCGACAGTTACACCTATACCACCCTGCTGTTTCTGGTTAGCTTTGCCATTTTGGTGTCCATCGGCAACACCATTGTCAAAAAAGGCGGGTCTTGGATCATCAGTGCGTTCGAGTTTGTGTTTGACCGAATTCCGGTATTGAACAGCATTTATCGTGTACTGAAAAAAGTCATCCAAATGTTTTCATCGCAAGCCTCGGGTATCGCCAAAGAGGTGGTTTATGTGGAATATCCCAAAGAAGGCGTATGGGTACCCGCTTACATCACCAACCGTCATGATGACTGGTATGTGCTGTTCATACCCACCTCGCCCAACCCCACCTCCGGCTTCACCGTGATCGTCGAAAAATCCAAAGTGATCAAATCTGACATGAACATCGAAGAAGCTACCAGCTTTATCATCAGTGTCGGGGTTGATTTCAATAAATCGGCAGAAATGAATTCGTTAGGCAGTTAGCCCGCACTCCAACCATTACTATCAAATGCGTGAAAAACACCTCCGCTTCCGCCGCGCCCATTTCTTGAGCATGCCGCTTGCCGTGGAACAGGATCAAGCGTTTGATCCAAGCACATAAAGCTTTTCAGTTCAGTGGCGAAGGCTGCAATGCTTCACCGGAAGGCGGCCACGCACTAAATCTAAAAACTTAGGTGGTAGGTTAGGAGGTGTATAAACAGTTTGCACAAAGCGTTTGCTAACAGAAAATTGATGGGGTATAGTTTTGAACAATATCATTATACAATAATGATATATACCATTACAGGTGCATTTAAAGACTCCTCCTTAAGTTCATATACATAAAACAGCTATTCAAAATCAACAATGCCCGCAAATAAAACGCCCGTGTCGCTAACGATATAAAGTGGTTTTTAAGTAATCATCGGTCACCACAAAATCGGGTTCTATACCGGTCAGCGCGAGGGTGAGTGGAATGATTTTAGTCCTGACGCCCATGCCCCGATAATCGACATAGCCGTAATCCCGCAATACCTCCATAATCAGGGTATTGCGTGGTGAACGCTGTCCTGCTTTCATTTTTTCTATTGTCATCGCATTTGTTAGGGGGCCTGGGCTTATCACCTCAAGGCGATTGGCATACAAACCTACTTCAATTTCCACAAATCGAGTCCAATCCCTGTGCGCCAAGGCATTAACCAAGGACTCCCTTACCGCCTCCAATGGATAGAACCACTGCGTTTCCCGCCTCAAGCCTTCGTCTATCCCGCTGGCTTGTTGCGAGATAAAAGGGCCGACTGCATCCATAAAGCGTTCTATTATGCCACCGTCAATAAGCCTTTTACCTGAGCCATCTATATCCCAACGCCCTACCATTGGCCCATCTAAAATCTCATCCAGTGCCGCCTGATACTCTTTATCTTGAGCATTAAATGCCAACACACGCAACCCGGCTTGTTTCAAATATCGACGTGGAAACTTGCCAAACAACACTAATCCAGCAATCGTGCAATAATGGTTACCTTCGACTTCAGTAAGAAACCCCAAGCCCAATAATCGGGTCGCCCAGGCTTTAGGCGAATCGGGTATATCGGGGTCTCTTAAAATATCCCTTAAGTAATTAATTAACCTCGCTTCATCCAAGCAACTGATGTCGGTGCGGGGTACTGGCATAACTTCTGTATGCAGCATCCCGCCCAACTCAAACAAACGCATCTGCTGTTCTCGGGTTGCCAGCCTAGAAGTCGAACCCACACGAATATAGATTTCTTCCCTGCCCCGATCGCGCACTACATAAGGCTTTGAGATACCTTGCGGGAAACTGACCAGTGCGACGATTTTGGCGTCATCCATTTTTATTTCTTCATAGAAGGGCAACATCATCGGATGAATTTTATCCTGCATGACATTCATCACCCACTGTTCAAAGTTGGGGCGTTGGACACCGCTTATGGTACCATCATCTTCAACCCCCAATAACAATTTGCCCCCTTGAAAATTTGCCATTGCAACCACTTCTTTAGCCAGTTGCTCGGGGCGTATGTCATCTCGCTTAAACTCAACGCCGGAATTTTCTCCATTTGCAATAATTTCCAACAACTCCTTTTTTAGCATCCGGCACTCCTAAGTTGATAAAACAGAAACATTGTGTTGGAGGTTAAATAGGGCATCCCAATTGGACGGCATATTGACAATAATGGTTTGCTCAGCTACACCTTGCTGAACTTACTTAATGCAATCACTTAACCCACGCCATGGGCAGTTTCTGCGCCCTTTGCATCGGCTTCTTGGTGGTAACGGATAATGCGCTCCACCTCATTTTTAGAACCCAAAATGACCGGCACACGCTGATGCACGCCGGTTGGCTTAACATCCAAAATAGGCTCGCGCCCTGTGGAACAAAGGCCGCCCGCCTGCTCAACAATAAAAGCCATCGGGTTGGCCTCGTACATAATACGCAGCTTGGCGGGACGCTCGGGGTCGCGCAAATCGCAGGGATACAAGAACACGCCGCCACGTGTCAAAATGCGGTAGACATCCGCAACAAATGAAGCGACCCAGCGCATATTGAAATCTTTTTCGCGCACCCCTTCGACGCCTTGCAAGCACTCGTCTATGTAGCGCTGCACAGGCCGCTCCCAGAACCGCTGGTTGGACATATTGATGGCAAATTCGCTGGTCTCTTCAGGAATCCGCATATCAGGGTGGGTCAAAATAAATTCGCCCACATCCTGATCCAAAGTAAACGCATTGACACCATGCCCGGTGGTCAACACCATCATGGTTGACGGGCCATAAATCACAAAACCGGCACACACCTGTTCGGCGCCCTTACGCAAAAAATCCTCAATATCCGGCTCGACACCTTCACGGCAACGCAAGATTGAAAAGATAGTTCCCACCGCCAAATTAATGTCAATATTGGACGAACCATCAAGCGGGTCAAATAAAGCCAAATATTTGCCCCTAGGGTATTGGGGAGGGATGGTGATCAAATCATCATCTTCTTCTGATGCCATACCGGCCAGATGCCCTGTCCAATTCAGGGCATTGATCATAATGTCATTGGTGATGATATCCAGTTTCTTTTGCACTTCACCTTGGATATTTTCAGTGCCGGCACTGCCCAGCACACCAATCAGGTTGCCACGGTTGACTTTATGCGAAATTTGCTTACAAGCGGTAACGATATTATTCAGCAATAGCGTAAAAGTACCGGACGCATCAGGCAAGCCACGCTGCTGTTCAATCAGGAACTGGGTCAAAGTCACTTTGTTATTCATTCAAATATCTCAAAATTTATACAATCATTAAGCTGGACGGCTTGGCGGTGCCAATAGGGCGCATAACCCTCCCATTAGGGTAAAGCTAACCCATAACGCTTAACTTTACCACACTAAGCTTATTCCTTTTTGCTGAAGCCATTGTAAAGCTTACACGCCAATATCGAGGCCGCCAACAAGAAAGTAATTGAATTAGCAAATATTATTGCTTTGTCATTAATAGAGATACCATACACCAACCAACAAAACACACCCAGTGTAAATAGACTATACATAGATAAGGACAGCGATTGCGTGTCCCGGGTTTTAATCGTCATGATAGCTTGTGGCAAAAACGATGAAGTCGTCAAAAAAGCAGCCAAGTAACCGATATATTCAAAAATCATTGCCATAAAATCCGTTAGAGTTAAATTGCAAACCCGTTGGGGGCAAGCAACAAGGCGCGTCAAATTATAAAGCTAGCCAATTTTGCGGCTGCAAATAGTGTTCATACAGTGCCGCTTCCGGGCTACCGGGTTCAGGCGACCAATTATACTTCCACTGGGCCATCGGCGGCATTGACATCAAAATGGACTCTGTCCTGCCGCCCGATTGCAGGCCAAACAAAGTACCACGGTCATAAACCAAATTGAACTCCACATAGCGCCCTCTTCGGTACAGCTGGAAATCCCGTTCCCTATCGGTGTAGACCATACCTTTCCGTTTTTGTACCAGCGGCAGATAAGCCTCAATATAGCTGTCACCGACACTTTGCATAAAAGCAAAGCATTGGGCAAACGGCCATTCATTCAAATCGTCAAAGAACAAGCCGCCCACGCCACGGGTCTCTTGCCGGTGCGGCAAATAAAAATATTCATCGCACCATTGCTTATACATCGGGTAGACATCCTTGCCAAAAGGCACACAAGCGGCACGCGCCACTTTATGCCAATGCAGCACATCATCATGGAAAGGATAAAAAGGGGTCAGATCAAAACCACCACCGAACCACCAAATAGCTGGGAAGCCAGGCTTTTCCGCTATCAGAAAGCGGACGTTGGCATGGGAAGTCGGCACATAAGGGTTTTTAGGGTGGATGACCAAAGACACGCCCATGGCATGGAATTGCCTTTCGGTCAACTCAGGTCGCCTGGCTGTTGCGGAAGGTGGCAAACTGATGCCAGAAACATAAGAAAAATTAACCCCGGCCTGCTCAAAAACATCACCGCACAACACCCTGCTTCTGCCGCCACCACCTTCTTCCCTATCCCAAATATCCTCCACAAAACGCGCACCCTTTTCTTCACGCTCCAAAGCCGCACAAATTTTGTCCTGTAAATTAAGCAGATAATCTTTAACTTTATTAATATCGTAAGAATTCATCGGTAGCCTAGCTTGATGGTTATAGTAATAATATTGATAAATCCCGCCAAGCCCTACCATTAAAAAGGGATAGGGCGGTGCTGCGCCAATTTGTGTTGCAAGTATAGGGGGTGGATTGCCCGTGTTCAACCTTAGATGGCAATCAATGATGGCACTCAAGGTTGAACCACATTGCCCATATGGCATGTTCCGTGCTTAAACATAAAAGCGTCCCGCCTACGCGGTCAACACCGCCCAATACACCCAACAATCGCACCAAAATGGCGCAAAAACCGCACAAATTTGGCTTAATCAATAATTAATCCGGCATTGTTTGCATTATCCCTTAATATTTAGGATTATTGTTGTAGAAATTCATATTTTGCAGACCTCAAACTTCGGAGACCTCAATGCACGTTGTTACATTAATTAAAGGTGATGGCATCGGCCCATCAATCATGGACGAAGCCGTCAAAGTCATCGACGCCTCGGGAGCAAAAATCACTTGGGAAGAGGCTTACGCAGGGCTATCCGCATTTGAACAGTTCGGCACACCGTTGCCCGAAGCAACCCTGGCCTCCTTTGACAAAACCCGTGTCGCCTTTAAAGGGCCATTGACCACCGTGGTCGGCACAGGCTTTAGAAGCATCAACGTCGCCTTGCGCCAACAATACGACTTATATGCCAACGTCCGCCCCGCCAAAAGCTGGGCCGGCATTAAAACCCGTTTTGAAGACGTGGACATTGTCATTGTGCGCGAAAACACCGAAGGCTTATATGCCGGACTGGAACACTACCTGACCCCAAAAAAAGACATCGCCGAAAGTCTGGCAGTAGTGACCCGCGCCGCGTCAGAACGCATTGTTGACTACGCATTCCAATATGCCCGCGATAACCAACGCGAAAAAGTCACCGTCTGCCACAAAGCGAACATTTTAAAATACACCCAAGGGCTGTTTTTGGATGTGGCAAGAGAAATAGCCGGCCACTACCCTGAAATCAAATTTGATGAAAAAATCATTGATGCCGCGTGTATGCACATGGTCATGAACCCACAACAATTCGACGTGGTGGTCACAACCAACATGTTTGGCGACATTTTGTCTGACCTGACGGCAGGCCTGGTCGGCGGCTTAGGCCTAATACCGGGTGCCAACATTGGTGCCAACGCCGCCCTGTTTGAAGCTGTGCACGGCAGCGCCCCTGACATTGCTGGCAAAAACCTGGCCAACCCCATTGCAGTGATTATGGCTGGTGCCATGATGTTAAGCCATCTTGGCGAACAAGAAGCTGCTGAACGCGTGATAAAAGCCGTTGAAACCGTGGTCAATGAAGGCAAATTTGTCACCCCCGATTTAAACCCTGATTCCAAAGCAGGCACCATCGAAATGGGCAACGCCATTGCCGCCGCCTTGGCCTAGCCGATAACCCACCCCAAACACCGCCAACATCCCAACCGATGATGTTGGCGACACTTAAGCACTTCCCCTTGCCGCCGCCAGTTTTCCAACAAAAAAACCCAACTATTAGGTAATAACCGCCGATAGGCATAAAATATGCCGCTTTATAGGTTGCTGCTCAAGGACTATGGCTAATAGACAACTGCTTTTGCTTGCCCTGATTATTCCCGTGCTATTAGGGATCGCTTGGTTTTTTAAACCAACCGCCACCGGAACAGCCGCACTTAACCCACCCGGGACACGCCCCATTGCCCAAGATGAAGTGGCCAGTATCGAGAAGCCTTGTTCTGACGAACATCCCGAATGGCGTTCGGCACAAAGCATAGAGGGTGTGCCTATAGCCGCCTCATTGGCCTGTGAACCGGACAATCCTTTCGAAATTGCCGCTGCCGTAAAAGGCACCAACAATATATCCATGGCCACCCTGATGCAGACCGACCTGGCGCAAGACGCGCTGGCAATGTCCGATGACCTGGACCACGACGGCGACCCCGATATTATCCACATCAAATTGGAAGTGGTGGAACTGAACGGCTTCAGCCCTGATGGCGACTATCTCATCAACACCTTTGCCATTGCCCCCGGTATTCAGCCCGGGCTATGGGCATATGCCCCCAAATCGCGCGGCATGGGCGTTAAAAACTTCAACTCCCGTATTGCCAACCCGCTGTTGCGCGCCCCCTCGCCCAGCATCCGCGTCGAACAAGGCGACCACGTCACCATCACCTTAGAAAACACCCACTACTTGCCACACACCCTGCACTTGCATGGCGTAGACCACCCTTGGCAGAACAGTCGGGGTGAAGACAATGACGGGGCCGAAGAACACCCCGTGTTTCCCGGTGCACAACACACATACGAAATACAGCCCCGCCATGCCGGCACCATGCTCTACCACTGCCATGTACAAACCGCCCAACACATGATGATGGGCTTGGGTGGGCTGTTTATCGTCGAAGAAAACCGCCCCAACAATTGGCTGCAAACCTTCAATATCGGGGCCGGGCATGTGCGCCACCCCTCAGCGGCAGTCACGCAAACCTATAGCCAAGAATATGACCTGGTGTACCAATCACTGGATAAAAAACTGTCCGGCATCATCCAACAAGCCAATGACCCACGGCTAATCAGCCAACAGATGAGCCGCGACTACAACATGACCGAGTCGTTTGAAAATTACTTTCTGCTGAACGGACACTCCTTCCCCTACACCCTGCGTGATGGCATTATCATAGCCAGCGAAAACGAGAACATCAAGCTACGCGTAGCCAACCTGCAACGCTCCGCCGTCGCCCTGCATATCCACGGGCATAAAGTGGCCATCACCGCTTATGACGGGGTTGACCAGCCTGAAGGCCAACAACTGACCCGCGATGTGGTGGACATTGCCCCCGCGCAACGCGTCGACTTGAGCCTAAAGACACAGGATGACGGCCTGCACAGTTACGGCCCAGGCTTGTGGATGTTCCATGACCATGTACCGACCGGCACCACCAGCGATGGCATGGAACCCGGCGGCAACATGGCCATTTTGGCCTATCAAAGCTTAGTGGACGGACAAGGAATGCCTAAAATGCATGAAGATATGCTGGGCGAACTGTTTAGCCCCGATTATTACGCCAAAAAAAACCCGCTTTGGCATTCTGGAGACTTTAAACAACTGCTCGGCGATGCCGGAAAAATGCCGCCCATTTATGGGCAAATCATTGTCTTTGGTTTATTGATTGGATTGGCCTTGGGTTTGTTTATCTTCATCATGATGGCAACAGCCAGGAAGCGTCCATGAAAAACCTGCCCTTTATTATTATGCTAACAATGGCCATATCCGCCTTGGCTTATTTGCCCGCCCCATTGGCCGACATGAACCACCACCATCACATGCTGATGGACGAAAATGGCATGGTCATGAATGCCAACAACGACAAACTCCCGCAAGACTGTCAAGCCCTATCAGAAACTGTTGACATCACCATCCATGCCGGACACCAACACGCGCTGCCATTTAACGGCAAAATGTTTGCATTTGACAAACAGCAATGGGATGTCAAACCGTGCGCCAAAATCAACATCACCTTCATCAATGACGACCACATCCGCCACCAACTGATGATCCACGGCTTGCCCGGCTATTTATACCCAGACGGCATGTTCCATCTCGAACTTTACGGCGCAGGCGAGCTAAAAGCCTCTTTAATTGTCCCTAGCCAGAAAAAAACTTATTTGGTGCATTGCGAACTGCCGCAACATATGGAAAAAGGCATGAAGGCACAACTGAAAGTCGGTGGCGGCGATGGTGACTTGCCCAGCATACCCGGCATTAGCGCCCCGGTCAAAGCCGACCGCTACGCTATCGACTGGCAACAATCGACCTGGTTAATACTGCTGGTATGTGTAATAGCGGGCATACTGCTGCCATTTGTCGCATTCAACCTTAGCAGATCAAAAAGCAAACAGCCATAACTGAGGCGGCTAATTAGCGCGTCAGTGGAAGGCAATCAGCCGACCCTAATAAGCCCAAGCCGTCACACCCTGTCTCAGGAATAATTGCACTTAATTTAAAGCCGCATCAGTACGCGGCATTTGCACAAAATAGCCTTTATCACCCAGACATTCCATCACCTTGCTGACATCCTCACAGGCCAATTTGCGGTCAATGGATAATTCCAGCTCCATAACAAACTCTATTTTGCCCATCATATCCAGCAAAGCGGTCGGTACTTGGGAAAAATCGTCTTGAACTTTGACGTACAAATATAAATAGTCCTTATTGAGGCTTTTATAGATAAAACAGCGCATAACTACCATCCTAGATTAAGTTGCCGGAAATTAACAAAGCGTAAACAGTGAATTTGTATAGAATATAGTCATTACCAATTCAACCCGAGCATACAATGCAACCATCCCCTTACAACGATTTTTATAAAAAAGCCTTGCTCTTTGAAGGATCACTGGCACTATTGGCACAATTGTTGGGCTGGATTGCCGGTATAAATCCCTTCCAACACATTATTTTCTCAGAATCAGCCCTGTTATATGGGCTGTTGGGTACCCTGCCCTTGTTTATGATGTTTCTTGGCTTACAAAAACAACAAGCCAATTCGGTCAGTGCCATCCGCGACTTATTGCTGAAAAGCCTGGGCCCGCAACTGCACCTTTACCACTGGGCGGACTTGTTGTTGTTAGCCACCGTTGCCGGGCTATCTGAAGAACTGCTATTCCGCGGCTTGCTGCAACCCTGGCTGGAAACCTCATGGGGTGCCGCCGCCGGACTTATCCTAAGCAACCTAGTGTTCGGCCTGGTTCATGCCGTCACACCGCTATATGCAGTATTGGCAATGTTGATAGGCCTATTCCTTGGCCTTTCTATGGATTATGGTATGGAACGCAACCTGTTGACACCCATCATCATTCATAGCCTTTATGATTTTCTGGCCTTTTTCATGTTGCTACGGAGCTATCGGGCCAGTTTGGCCAAACCGCCCGCAGCAACCATCAGCTAGTGGTTAACTGGCTTTAGTTCCCGTTAACCGCCTTCAAAGTCTTCATCGCCTCGCCCCAACCGGTAAACTCAGCCTTGGGGCCGACTGCTTTTTCCAAAAACTTGCGGGCTTTCTCCTTGTCACCTTTTTGGAAATACAACATACCCAGATGATAATTGCTGACCGGATCAGACGGTATCAGCTCGTTGACCTTCAGCAACAACCGCTCCGCCTTGACCAAATCACCGTTTTTATAAGCAATCCAAGCAACCGTATCCAACCCATAAGGATCGCTGCCCTGCTCCAAAGGCCCCGCCAGTTTTTCCGCCCGCCCGTAAGCCACTTTATCCTTACCAAAGTCCGCCAAATAACGGGCCAAATTATTGAGGGCCAGCAACGAGTCCGGCTGATGCTGATAAACGCTTTCGTACAATGCCAACATCTTGTCATAGTCACCGCGTTTCTGGTACAGTGCCGCCAAATCAGCAACCAACTCCGGCTGTTCGCCCGCCTTGGCTATGCCCGCTTGGATAAGCTTAATGGCTTCATCATCGTTATTTTGGGCATGGTAAACCAAAGCCAAATTACGGTATAACCCAGGCCACTGAGGTTTAATTTCTATCGCTTTCTGATACGCCTTAATAGCCTCGGGCAATTTTTTGCTTTCGCTGTACACCCCGCCCAACAAACTATAAGCAACAAAATTTTCCGGGTGTTGTTTTATCAGCTCATTTAACTTGGCTACCGCCTTATCCGCTTGCTTTAACGCCAAATAATCCTTTACCAATTGGGTCAACGGTTCAACCGCCAATGGCTGCTTATCCAAAACCTGAAGATAACGCGCTATACTTTTATCCAGCTTGCCTTCCGCCTGATAACCCAGCCCCGACAAGAAATAGCCCGTCACCCCCTCTTTATCAGTATACTGGAACTGTTGCGCCACTTGCTGGGCCTTATCCCATTGCTTTTGCAGCACATACAACTTAAACAGCACTTCCAGCCCCTGTTTGTTGTCAGGATTCAACTTAAACAAGGCTGCCAATTGCTGCAAAGCCGCTTGCGTGTCGCCAGCCTGCATCAAAATATTAGCCAAATCGACTCTAGCCGATTCATCTTTGGGCAACAATGCAACAATTTTCTCCTTGTTTTCTTTTGCCAAAACCCAATCGTGGGTCATAGCATGGGCATTGCTCAGCAATTTTAAAGCCTTTACATTTTGTGGCTGCATAGCCACGACTTTTCTAAAAAGTGCAATGGCATCGTTGGCTTGATGCTCGGTAAAATTGATCTCACCCTGCAACAACAAAATATCGGCATCATCGGGATATTTAGCCAGCAATGGCTTCACTATTGCCTTAGCATCAGCCATCCTCTGAGTCGCCATATACAAGCGGGCAAGACTGCCTTCAGCATTTTTAGTGACCTCTTCAGACGGCTTCATCGCCAGCATTTCTTTTAAGGTCTCTTCCACCTTATCGGTCTGCTTCAAGGCCATTTGCAGGTCCGCCAGTTTAAAGCGCAAAGTCCATTGCTTGGGTTGGTGTTCAATCATAGGGATCAATTCAGCAATAGCTACCTCAGGTTGCCGCTGAGTCGCCAAGAAATTGGCCAACACCAACTCCGCCTGATCGTTATCCGGCAACTCATTAACCGCCAAACGCAACACCTTTTCGGCTTCATCAAGACGCTTATCCGTCATCAAAAAAACCGCCAGCCGTTTACGATGTTCAAACTCGTTAGGTTCCAGTTGAATGATGGCTTGCAAGGTTTGTTCAGCCTCTTTGGACATACGGCTGTTCATTTGCAATTCTGCCAGCAACAGCCTAGGAGCAATGGCCTTAGGGAATTCCTCAATGGCTTGGTTTAAGGTACGCGCCGCTTGCTCGAATTGCCCTGACTTAATCATTAGGGATGCCAACAGCACCGTTGCATTTTCATCATCAGGATTTTTTTGCAATGCAGTCTGTGCCTCAACAAAAGCCGCGTCGGTGTTGTTTTGCGCGGCATAAGCCTTGCCCAACATTACTCTCGCCTCACTATTGTCAGCATCCAGAGCCAATACCTGCTGCGCCAACTGTTGGGTTATATCTGCCTTATCGGCTTGCAACAAAAGCTGCCCTAGTTTTAAACGCGCTGCAATTTGTTTGTCATCTTTTTTTAGGATAGCCTGATATTGCAAGGCGGCACTATTAAAATCACCTATGCCAGATAAAGCATCGGCAATTTTATAAAGGTTGCTGATATTGTCGGGCGCAAGCTCCAAAGCCTTATTAAAGGCCAGTTGGGCGTTTTTGACATCACCGGATTGGTAATACTCTTTACCTTGCTGCAAATAATCCGCCAATTGCTGCTGGCCACCATTGCAAGACCAAAGGCCCATGGCACAAATTAACACGAAAGAAGGCTTAATTGATTGATTCATTGAAATCACAAAACAGTAAAAATGTAAAAGGATAGCACAGCCAATAAACAGCCAACATACAATGGCTGGACGGCAACGGGAAGAAGGAAAAAATGGTTATTTTTATCAAAAACTGAATTGATATTAAAAATAGAGGGGATAAAGCGGGAAGGGTAAATCTTTAACGATGATTTAGCGATAGCAAACCACCTCTTTTGCAACAATCTGGCAAACACCTGCAGCAGACAAGCTCTGTTGTGGCATTGCCAAAGCTTTTTCCAGATATAGCAATTGCGTTGGGGTTCGTTACCTCACCCCAACCTACGATGCTTATTTGCTGGCAGACGTTTTTTGCGGATGATACTTTTGCTTATGCAATTTATCTTCAAATTCTTGCATCAAAGTTTCAAACTCCACATTATTGATTTGCAGGAGTGGCTCGGAATCGACCAAAGTATCAAATATGCCGCGGTTTTGACATGCCTTATAACCGGTGATAATTTGCTTGCTCACATCAAAAAGCTTTACATTTTTGCTTTCACATGTTTTGAGCTCTTCACTGGTCGACTTATGGACATTCAACAAATTGCCATGTTCTATCGTCAGATCATTTTTGGCTTTGTTCAGGGCATTATATTTGCCAATGACTTCTTTCAGCTTATCAGTGGTGGCATCCAGTCTGGCTTGCAGGTCGGTGTTGTTGGCCTTTTGTGCTGCCAAATCATTTTCCATAGCCGTTTTTACTGACAATGCATCGGCTTTTTCTTTTTCGGATTCCTTTTTCAACTTATCCAAATCAGCCAGCGTCTTGTCATTTTCAGCCTTAAGCTTGTCGCGCTGCGTGGTCATATCTTGAACCATAGCCTGCAATTTACTGACAATTTTGGCATTACCACCTTTTTCGGGAGCAGCATGGACATTGGTGGACAGGGCAACGCTAACGCAAATCGCCACCAGTGATAGTCTTGTCATGATGGCCACCATTAGAATTTAGTATTGATGTCAAGTTGCAGTGTGTCGATATTCCATTGCGGCCCGGTAATGACACTGGTGCTTAACCATCTACCAGTCAGCCAAGTGTTTTTCATAATACCGTAGTTACCGCCCATCGACCAACCTTTGGCATTGGTGCCACCTAAATGGAAATCAGAATCGGTATAAGCATCCAAAACCGCGTTGGATTCTATATAACGGTATTGGGCAAAAACATTCCAATGTCCATTACGGTCTACCTTAGGCCAACCGGCATCCATCCGCACCTGCCAAGCGTTAGTGCCGCTGTTGACGGGATTTATAGCTGAATTTAAACCTGGGTTAAGTAGCCTACTCTGAAAATTACTCGCGATAGTCCCGACGTTTTTAGCGTAATCCGCACCCAACACGATATGATAAGGGGCAAACAAAGCCATATTGTAGTTACCGTTGACATTGATGATTTTAAAATCAGATGCCAAACCAGCCAAACCGGTGAAATTGCCATTATCACAAATCGCCACCAAGCTATTGCCGCCCTGCATAAACTGCGGGACTGACTGGTTATTGTTGGCATTATTCAGTGAACATTGACCACCGTTAACACCGAGAGCTTGACTGGCAGTATTGTTTAAAGAGGCCTTGATATTTTGGTAATCATAATAAGCAGCAGCGACACTGAACACATCTTGATTGTCGAAAGCCCATTCCAGACCTGTCTGACCACCAAACATCCATTTGTTATGGGAAGACTGCGCTTGCGAGAAATTATTGATGCCGCCACTGGCAGTACGGCTATCGATAGAATCTTGTAACGGGAAAGCACCCATGGTGAAAAACAGCGAGCGCGCACTGTCCGAACTGTCTGAAATGCCATCGGCACCAAACAAATTATGCCGTGCCGTGGCATACAAGCCCTCAAATGACAAGTCAGCATCCCATACCAACTCGCTGCCACCGGTGAATTCACCACCGCCTACAAACCAAGGGTTTTGGGTACGTCCACCCGCCACCGTCAACCATTTGTAACCATCGCTGTCAACCGCTTCATATTTCAGGAAAGCGCGGTCCAAGTTGAACTGATATTGGCCACCGTAGTTGCCCAAGGTTTGGTTGGTGGACACTGGGTTTTGGATATTACCGGTTGCCAAGCGGATGCCCGTTTTTAAATTGTCATTGATTTTAGCATCAATCCCTAAGCGGAAACGCTCCCTAAACCATTGCCTGCCAGTGGTGGTGTTATAAAAATCCTGCTCAGGGTCACCACTTACACTGCCAAGGGCAGGCGCACCCCCATTAAGCGCGGCATAATTGATATAACCGTCCTTAGCATTACCAGCACCCATATAATCACCTTGCGAACGCAACCTTAAATCCCCCGACAACTTAAAGCGGTTAATCCATTCCGGTAGCGCGCTAGGCACCCCCCATTGCTGGGTCTTGGCTTCCTTGATGACATCTTGGGTCACATCGGCACGCAGTTCTGACCTTACTTGCTGGCGTATTTCGTCTTTTACAAAATCAGGTACATAAGGCACACGCACTTCGCCCGGTTCAGCTGGCGTAGTATCCACAGCACCGGCTTTAGTTTGGCTGGCCACCTGTTTTTCGGCATCGGCTTCGGCCCGCTTAATCATCTCATCAGCCACTTTTTCAGTGATGACACCTTGCTTCACTAATTCTTTAATCAGATTAGTTGTGGTGTTACGCAGTTTTAGAAGCTCCTCTTTTTCACCCGCGTGGGCCAAGCCCACTAAGCCACAAAGCGAAAAAGCCAGCAACCGCTGTTTATTGTCCATATCTATACCTGTTTAAATAGCTGTTTAAATTTTGTCTTTAATCCGTAACTTGACGGGCTGTTCCATGCCAGCGGGAGGTGGCTCATTAAATTTTTTCAATTTGCCCAGTAGCTTAGTCAGTAAGCTATCTATATCTGCATCGTTGCTGCCTTTAGCCAATTCAATCCGTTTAACTGTGCCATCGGGGTCTATCCAAATATCAACAATCGCGGTAAAGCCTTTTTTACGCAATTCTTCCTTTTCATTCAACAAATCATACACTTCATCATGGATTATATGGTGATAGCCAGCAAACGGATCGCCATTCCCACCTCCACCTAATAGGCCTTTACCACCTTTATGGCCGACCAAACCAAAGCTATCTGATCCAGCAGTGCCTTCTGCATCCAAACCCAAGTCACCGGCTGGCGCTTCATCGGCCACATCCGGTAATGGCTCAGGCTCGGCTTCTGCCTCGGGTTCCACTTGCTCCATTTTCTCTTCTGGCGGTGGTGGCTGTTCCACTTTAGGTGGCGGCGGAGGTGGCGGTGGCGGCTTAAGCAACGAGATAGGCTGGATTTTCTTTTCCTTTTTCTCCGGCTTCTCTTCCATATTGCCAATAAATCTAACAATAAAAAATATTGCCACCAACAACACCACTGCACCGATTAAAGTAGGTATATAGGCCTTAAATTTCTTTTTATGTGTGGTCATGCCGACGGTCTTATTTGACTAAATTTTGAGTGACAAGACCGATCTGCGTGATATCCAACTTGCCTAACAGTGCCAGCACATTGACAATATTGACATATTGCACGGCGGCATCACCTTTGATAACTACCGGCAGGGCAGGGTTGACCGCTTTATATTGCTGCAATAAAGACTCCAACTGCTCCATAGTCACCGGATAAGTATCCAGAAAAATGGTGCCATCAGCAGTGATCGTGATCGCCTTGGTTTGCGGCTTGGATAAGCTGGGCGCGTCACTGGCTTTCGGCAAGTTGACCGTTATACCCTGCACCGCCGCTGTAGTCATCAGGATGAACACAACCAACAATACATAGGCCAAATCAAGCATCGGCGTAATGTTAATTTCATCGTACGCAGCATTTTCTTCTTGAACTTTCATGAGGAGTACCCGCTGCCCTTAAGTATGTTCTTCGGCCAACTTGGCAACGAATTCGTCCACAAACACATGCAAATCCGCTGTCACCATCTTAATTTGGCTACCCAAATAGTTGTAACCAAACAGCGCCGGAATCGCCACCGCCAAACCGACCACCGTTGCCGTCAAGGCCGCCGCAATACCCGGCGCAATGGCGTTAACGTTTACTTCGCCGCTCACCGCAATCGCCGCAAATGTGATCATAACGCCCACCACCGTACCCAGCAGACCCAAGAACGGGCCACCGGAAATGGCTATGGTCAACAACACCATTTGTGAATTTAGTTTTTGTAGTTCTCGCACCACCACAGCATCCATTGATGCCTTAACAGCAGCCATTGCCGAAGCGCTCAATAAATTAGCCGACTGGCCTGTAACACCGGCGGGCTTTGACAAGCGCTTGTTCATTTCTTGCACACCCACATGATAGATGCGATACAGTGGTGAACCAGAGAAATCGTCATGTTGCGCAGTTAAAGAAAACAGCAAGGGTGATTCGTCAAATTCTTCTTGCCCGCTTTCATCCTGCTTGTCCAGGGCACTGAAATCGCGGGTGCCTAATGCGGCGAAAGCTTCTTCAAAGCGTTTGTTATATTTGCCTATACTGCTCAAAACAATACCCTTAGAGACCATCACAATGGTACTGATAACAAACATCACCATCAAAATGCCGATAATCACCCAGCCGTCAATGGTCACGTTCTTTAAGGTGGCAACCACATAGGACTCGCCACCTTCTTCACTATCCGGGCCGACATCATCACCATAAGTCAGGATAGCCGAACTGGCCCCCTGCATATCCACATCAAATTTTATGGCATTGGCATCGCGGGCCACTTTATATATAGTCAATTGGTCTAACAAACCATTAAAACCACGCGCGGCAATGGCATCGGCACCTAAGGTGACTTCGCCCGACAATTCAGGCAAGGCATAAGCAAAATTACCGGCAGCCACACCATCCACATACAGCACTAACTCACTAGCATTGGCAACAATCGCCACATTGTGCCAAGCACCAGGGGCCAGCGTTGCAGTTCCAGTAAATTCTTGTTTACCGGCATCACCACTCACTTCAAGCACTGGTGTTTGGTCTTTAATGGCTAAAGTAACGCCTGCCGCAGGGGCAACACGTTGGAACACCACCGCATTGCTTTGTGGTTGGTCAAATTTTATCCAAGTTGAAAATGTCCAACCATTGGTCGGTGCCATTTGTAACGATGGCGTGGCAGGAATCCTGACCACTTGTCCACCCTGAAATTGCGCCGCCGCACCAATAAGACCGCTGTCCACCAAGGTGGCGGTGGCTTCTGAAGGGTTATTGGCATTAGCGGTCAAATCTTTTATGGCAGTGCCGGCAAAGGGATAATCCAGCACTTCATTAACGGCAAATGAACCCGGTGCATCTTGCCCGTCAACCGCCTCAGCATTGGCGTAATACAACCAGAAAGCCGGTTCGGGCTGGGTGGCAATATCGGCAGGTAACTTGACCCAAATCAAGGCCATTTCATTAACCGTATCAAGTTTTTCGATGAAGTATTTTAGTGGTGTCTTTTCGTCACCCGCCAACACCCGAAAATCTTTGCCTTGCTCCGCCAGTTCGGCAAAGTATGCAAAGTTACCGGTATGCAAACGCACCAAGGCAAAAGCATCACCCGGAATGGTTTCACCCGACTGCTGGAGTTTTTGTTTGTCCAAGGTGATTTTTTTCTTGTATCCCCAATCATCATTCCACCAAGCGGATGCCATGCTTGGCAACAAAATCAAGCACATCAGTAAAAGCCAAAACCGTTTCATCATTATTTCCCATATAATTTGATAATGGAATTATCACTAAAATTAATTACAAAAGTATTAATTGCAAAAGCAATGCAATGGTTATCACACATTTAAATATTCATGCACGCCAAAACAACATTGGTTAATCTGACTGATGGTATGCAACACGTTTACTGACCGTAGCCGAAGCTCTTTCGCTGGACATAATAGACTAGGCACGCTGGCTAAACAAAGCCCAAAACACGGCAAGCATCTTAGTTTGTCAAGCCAACATATCTAGTTGCAGCTCCCTTCGGCTACGCTCAGGGAACGTATGGCCTTTTGGCAACATCAGAAGCTAATCAACTTTATTTTTACAATCTTGGCCTTCTTTGCAATGGCTGGTAGCCAACACTTCTACCGTCAACTCACCCAACGCCACTTTTTTGTTGCTGGCATCGGCACTATCACGAAGATCAATACTACTTTGGGCCGCTTGGGTAGTACCGGCACCGGCGCTACTGGCCCCAGACAAGGCCGCCCCTACGTTGACAGGTGCAGCCGGTGCGCCCGTGGTGCCACCGGTCGACTGGATATTGTTGGCGCCGTTAACCTGCTGGCCTGCCAAGGTTATGTTGTTACCGCCAATGCCCGCCTCACCGGCATTAATGGCACCGCCCGGCGCGAACAAAAAGACGTTGCCGCTTTGCAAGCCAAAGTTGGCCGCCGCACGGATACCACTACCCGCCACCGCCGGCTGGATCAGCGTATTCTTGTTGTCATTTGGGTAAGTCACCACAAGCTGCGGCACAGATAAGGCTGATTTAGCACCACGACCTGCGTCAACGTTACCTGTAGACGACCAAATGGTTATATCACCGCCTTCTTGGGTAAAGACGCGTGATTGGTTCACCTCAAAATCACCACTGACATAGGTGTTGATATTGCCCTGTTGCAACGCCAGGATGCCTAAACTGGATGAATCTTTATTTAGGCCCGGGAAGGCAAAAGGCAAACCGGCATCAATTGAACCACCTGGCACCATCAGATTAATGTCGCCGCCCTGCTGGGTTTGGATGCTGCTAAACACCAAACTTAAATTACCGTTCCATTTATTAGTACCGGGGAATAATGCGTCGACTGACGCAAAACCATTGGAGTTACCCACCGTCGGGTCATTTGAAGCCGCACTGCCCGTTAAGATCAACTGGTTATACAGGGCAGCACTCAATGCCGCATCCAGTTGCGGCTGAATTGACACATAAGTTTCCGGGCTTAACCCGGCAAATATGACCAATGCCTGAGCATCAGTGACTAAGTTATCGCCCGGCAAAGTCCTGACAAAATCACCTATTAAACTGGTTACAGTAGCCAATACCCCTGAATAATCCACTGACACATTACCTGCCGGCATGTTACTGGCTGTGGCATAATCTTGCGTTATTCGGTATACATAACTGTCCAAGGAAGGTTTGGATAAACTATATGTATAGCCGCCCTCTTTTTCCATAAAGGCCGCCAAACTGGCCAATTCTGATTGGGAAAGCTTCAAATTGTAACTTTGACTGACCGTGCTTAAATAAGCGATTAAACCGGGCGTATCCAACCCGGCAATAGCCGAATAATTAAGGCCACTCAAATAATCAATAAAGCTTAAATAATTTATAAAGCCCACATAATCGGGTTGTTGGTTATTCAAACCTGCCAACACCGTAAGACTAGCTCCGGTGTACGGTAAATTCGGTTGCAAACTGTTGCCTACCGAAATGATACCCGCTGAAACGCCCAAATCTATATTACGGCCACTTTTCACCAACAATTCACCAGGGCCAGCAATGGTAATTTGCGCGCCCGAACTGATTGACGCATCGATTTGCCCCGTTTCAGTCAATGGCGCGTGGTCAATAATATCCCTACCCGCCGACACCACCGACATATCACCCAACTTAATATTTTGGATAGTCAAATTAATATCGTTAATATCCCTGCCCGACTGAACGATAGTGGGCTTGCTGATATAGAATTGCAGTTGGTTGATATCCTTCTTCTGTGTCACCACCCTTACTATCTGGGTGTCGCTGCTGTGCAGCAAAGGCGCATTTTGACCGCCATTACTGTTAGGTGAATTAAACAGTGCCGCTGTGGCTGAACTAAAATTAACCGCATAAGCATTCGGCAATAAAGTGGGGTCAATGTCATACATATTGACTCCCGCCGACCCCGACGAATTAGTTACTGTGCTTGCGCTAATATTATCCCTGGCAAAAATATTCAACGTCGATTGCTTGGATGGGAACAAATTGATGCTGCCCAAATAAGTGCTGCCACCAAAAGCCACCGCTTGCAGTGAGGCCGGATAAACATTCGCCAACAATAAAGCACTCAGATTAGTGCTGAAACCATTGGCAATTGCGTCAATCGAATTATCCGTGCCTAATTGCACATCCCCAGACAAAGAACTGACATTGATGCCACTGGTGGAAGTGTAACTAAAGAAGTTACTGTAATAAGCAATCATAGGGTCACTGACCGCTGTCAGGCTTACCCCGCTATTCGCCGCCAAAGTAAAATTGCTATTGCCCATAAACAATTGTGGGCCATAAATAAAGGCATTGCTGTCCATAGTGTTGCTGCTTCCGTTAATTTGACCGCCAGAAGTGATAGTGCCGCTGCCTTGCCCCAAATAATAAACGCCCCCGCTGATGTTGCCACCCGCATTGACTGCCAATTGGCCGCCGCCATTGACCTGCACCACATTAGTATCGTAAACGGGCTGGCCATCGATGACACTATTCGCCTGTCCCTCCTGCTTACCTGTTGTGGGCATAATGACTGACAAGTCAGAAATATTGCCACCTGCTGTAATGTTGACATTACCGCCGCCAAAAGAACCGAAATTCTCCGCAAAATTGGACACGGTACCGGTGGAAAAATTGATGCCCCAAAGGGTTGGCGAGTAAGTCCCTGCTGTGGGGCCAACCGTACCTCCAGAAAAATTCATCCATGTCACAGTGGAACTAGTGGGGTATATCGTGCTGTTTGGGTTGGGGTTATTGATAATTTGGTCAGTCACTGCACCGACAATATTATTGTCCGTAACAACATTCAAATTACCCCCGTCAACAGGATATTCCGTATTGCTAATATTAGTATTTTGGATTTGCGGCAACAATGCACCTATCGTGCCATAAGGGTCAGTGGCACTCTGCCTTCCGCCAATAAACACCGTGGCATCTTGATTTAAAAGCACAATATTGCCACCAGAAGCCAGCGTTATATTGCCGTCACCAGTTCTTACAAAGGTCTGGATATCATTGCCATTGCCATCAGTGTTGCCAATAGTCAAATCACTAAGGCCAGTCCCTAGGGGATCATTGGCACTGGCATTGGCTTTTATGGTCGCCAAGGTGTTCGCCGAACCCAGATCGGCACCGGACACCAACTGGTAAGACCATGAATCCACCGACTGGATAGTGACATTACCTTGTGCATTGGCGGCAAAACCATCACTTAACGAATTTTGGATAGCCAAGCCGTCAGTGGCCCTTATGACCAAATCCCCAGGGGATATGGAATGGGCAATACCGTTCGCATCGGTATAATTCTGCCAACCATAAAAGTCCCATGCTGTCGCCAATGTCAAACTGCCCGTGTAATCAATTTCAACCCCTGCACGCAACACGATGCCCGTGCCCAAATTGACTTGGGCATTTTCTATATAATTGGCAGTATCGGCCTGAACTTGGTTGATAAAATCCACACCCATGTTACCAGCAGGCAAGCCATCTATAGCGGCATTATTATCTATAACTGTATTGGTATACTGCTGCACCGCTTCGGCATAAAATTGGCTGTAACCGCTGACTGTACCCAATACTGGGTCAATATTGACCCCCGTGCCATTCCTTAACGCCCGCAATGTAACCAACCCGCCTGTCGAGTGTGCTGCACCACCGACATTAATACTGGAACCCTGCTGCACACTCACCGCATGGCGGCCAGCAGCCAAACTAGATAGCAGCACCGTACCGCCGTTACCGGTAGAGCCTTTGGCCAATAACTGGCTACCATTTGCCAAGCTTATGGAATTATCGGCATAAAGGCTGATCGTACCGCCTTGCCCACCATTGGCATTCAGCAGCCCCCCCAAATTGATAGAGCCATTATCAGCCGCTAAAGTGATGCTGTTGGCAACGACTTGCTGACCGGTAGCCTGGACAATATCGGCATCACGCGAACGGAACGCAACGCTGTTGTTAATGCCTGCCGCTGCTAAACTCGCCATCAGCGTATCGAAATTGCCAGTGCCATAGTAGCTTGCCTGATCGAGCTGGACACTGCCCTTGACCGCATCAATCTTCCCTGACATATCAATAGATTGGCTAGGTGCCTTTAAAATCAGCGTGCCGCCGGACAAATTGCCGCCACCGGCATTCAAATCAACCAAAGACCCTGCCAGTAAATGCACCGTACCCGCATCAGCGATAGCACTAAAAGTGCCACCCGAAGTATATTGCACAGAATCGGCAAAGTAATCGGCACGCCCCGCCAAGTCTATTTGCGCGTTGGCACCAACCGTCACGTCATACTTCAAAGCCTCCAGACCCAACTTGCCTGACGGCATTACGGCTTGCGTATTGAAGTTAATGCCGTCCGCCACTACGGCGATCTGCCCGCCATATTCAGCTACTTGCGGCTGTACCGCATCACCCGGACGGTTGAAATTGGCCTGATGTCCACTGGCATCAATGGTCAGGTTAGCGCCACCAGTAGCGGTCAAATAATCAGCATTCACATTCAAATCGCCCGCAACCTGCAAAGTGCCGACCCCCTTCGCAGTGAAGGCACTGCCTGCACCTGACTGATGGGCCACATTAATTGTGGTGGTATTAAAGCCATTGATGGCAAAATTACCCGCCCCTTGGGTATAGCTATTCGCTGATAACATCAACTGGCCCGTACCGTTGCCAGCAGCAGGGCTTGTCGCTGCGGAAGGATTTTGCACCGTTAAATTATTAGCCTGGATGTTGGCCACCTTGCCTGCGTTATTAAAGCCTGAAAAACCAGAAGCGTTTAAGGTCAGGTTATTAAACTGCAATGCAGAAACACTGCCATCTGCGGCAACATGCCCGACATTGCCATAGAAATCAATGCTATTACTGCTATTGATCAGCAATGTGTCCACATTCAAGTTAGCCAGCTGGGTATTGGTCAGTTTCAACGCATTATCTTGCACACTAGCTACTTCACCCAAATCGACGCCATTGGCATTTAGGCTCAACGAACCGCCTTGCATATTAATATTGCCCAATACATTAGTGATATCGGTAGCCCCCATATATATTGATTGCAGGGCAGTGCCGGAACTGTTGCTGACAGACGCACCTATACTACTGCCTGCATCAATCAACAAATTACCGCTAGTGCCGTCAGCACCGGTACGGTTCACCGTAACTTGCTGATCACCTGACACCCTCAGCAACGCGCCATTGCCTTGTACGTTATAAACACTGTCGCCGATATTAACGGCTTGGCTGACCGCCAACACCGCACCACTTTTAACCTCAATTTGTGAGTTTGCCGCCACCAGCAAATCTTTGGTGAGCAAATCAACACCCTTTTCAAAAGTGACCGTATCACTGCTTACATTGAGGGTGATTTCGCCTGACACATTATCGCGGCTTCTGGTGCCACCCAAAAACAGACTGTCCAGTCCAAGCCCATTCAAATTACTGGCCAAAATTTGTAACTCATTAGCCGGTGCATGGCTGCTTATAGTGTTGACCACATCAATATTGGCTGCAGAAATATCAACCTTTGCCCCCCTGCCTTTTACACCACTACTGTCGGTGGCGGCCGAAGAATTGATGGTGCCCTGCAACAGCAATTCGGATTGGACAATGATGGACAATTGACCACTGTCCATTGGCAGCAACGGCGTGCTACTGCCATTTGCAGCGGCCTGTAAACTAAAGAAATTATTGGCGGTCTGGATATTATAATAAGAATGGCTTTCAACTTGGGCGGTGTTCTCAATAACAAAGCCACTGCTGAGGGCATCACGGGTGCCGGTAACCGGGTCAGTGTAGTAACCCGAAACAACATAAGTACCATTGGTCAATTCGCCATTAATGACTGTATTTTGGCTGTTGGCTTCAGGGGTAACCAAAAAAGCGCCCGGCAACAACGCATAGCGTGCCGGCAAAATGGTATAAGTGCCCGCCGCCAAGCCATTGCCGCCACTTAAATAGACGCTGCTACCGACTTGGTAAAGGGACTGCTGACTGGAGCTTAGCTGACCAATAGCCGTGTTTTGTAGCGGGTCGGAAGGCATGATAGAACTGCCGGTCAGCGAGGGTATAACTGCAAACCCACCATTGTAAGACGGGCTAGTGGTTGATAAATAGTCGTTAGTGCCGCCAATGCCTGTTTCAAACTCATAGGCCAACAAATTGCCACCGCCCGAAATATCAACCACACTGCCCTTGACCATATTAATGCTCGGGGCATTCAAGGTCATTTGTTTATTTTGTATGGGAAGATTTTGCGCGCCACTAGACACATTGGTTGAGGTGTTATTATAAACCGTGCTGCTGCCGCCCGAATTCACATCACCGATATAAGGGTAAAGCCAGTTGCTGGTGCCTAGAATTTCACCAAACGGCACCAGCAAACCCGCCCCGGACACAGATGTCAAACTATTTTGCCCCAACACCAAACTGCTGCTGGCATCCAAACTAATGGCCCCGAAAGGTGCTTTTAGCACCCCATCTTGGTTAATCACAGCGGCACTAAAAGACAGCGAACCATCGGCTGAAAGGGGGGATGCCTCGTTGGCACTGTTCTTATTGCCTGAAATGGTGATAGTACCGTTAGGGTTTAACGTACTGTCCACCACAAAACTGAACTGGCTCAGTGTTGTCGGGTAAATTTGGCTGGCAGACAGGTTTAAATTGGCTGCCGTAGTCATTGAGCCAATAAAGTCACTTGACGAATAATTAAGGCCAATGCCCCGCAAATCATATTGGCTATTCAAATTGATGCCGCTGAAGCCATTCCAAACCATATCACCTGACAAATCTGTCCATTGGCTATTGCTGGTGAAAACACTGGTGCCAGTCAAGAGCGGCGTAGTGTTGCCCGCTGTCGAACTGGTTCTGGGCTTGGTCACATTAAAATAGGCTGTGTTTACAGTAACCGCTCCAGGATTACTGGCAGAACTGACGATGGCATTGGCACTGAGATAAATACTGTTCCGGTCAGTTAAATTGACTGTCCCATCGAACACGATACTGCCGAGTTTAGAGGTCAAACTGACAGTATCAAAGCCACCTTGGCTAATCATCTGGCTAGTCACTGTAGCCTCACCCTTAAAAGCATCTAAACTGGTGCCATAGGGGATGGAACCCAACACATCTTGTTTGCTTGCAGTTATATTAAGGATATAGGTATTGGCATAAGGGTCGTTGGCATTGCTCGGGTCCCAATTATCAAAACTATTGGACAGGGTGACACCCAATTGCCCGTTTTTATTGCTGGCCGAACCAGCATAAGCTTTCATAGAGCCGTCCAGCACCATGCCGCTGGCAGCCAGTAAACTAATTTTTCCGGCATCAGAACCGACCGTGGTCGGCTGATAGCCCGTTATGAAAGTACCTGCCGAATTTGCTTTAGGCAAATCCAGTGTCCCGCTAGTGCCTGACACATCAATCTTGGAGCCTTGCTGCAACACCACATAACCACGCCCTGCCTGCAATGATACATTGCCACCATTCAACACATGACCACCTAATGGAATAACCGGGGTCGGCAGGTTATCGACCAACGCCCCGGTTGCAAGCAATTGGGCATCGGCGCCCAGCCAAATGCTTTTGCCCGCTTCATAAGCAATATTGTTGATATCGCCCAACAAAGTGATATTAATGTTGCCACCCGGCGTTACAATCGTGCCATCAACAAATACACCACCTTGGGATGAAGAAATCAGGCTGACCGTGGCATTGTTATCAGCAATAACGGAACTGCCTTGTTCCATAACCACTCCCCTTGCCCCGCTCAGGCTTAAATTGACTGCATTCCGCAATACACCCGCCTGCTGCCAAGCACTTGCCAACGACTGCAAATTGCTAAAACCGGCCATGGAACTGCTGCTCGCCTCGGTATAATAATTGCCGCTTAATAGCCGGTGTTGCTGGGTAAGGTGCAAATGCACGTCGCCTGTCACCGTGAATGCTTGGCTGCCATTGGTGTTGCTGACCAAATTGATCGCCCCAAACCCGCTGTTCTGGGCAATGGCGAGATTACCGTCTTGGGTGGTGGTCAACAATACAGTGGTAGGACTCACCGGAATGTCCGAACCGGCAATAGTGATGTCACTGCTGTTAAGTGTCAGCGTACCGCCTTGGGACAAGCCATACGCCTCCAACTGCCCATCCAAATGCAATCTTGCTGTGGTTGACAAATTGCTGCTGGACGCCAAACTGATGCTGCCGCCTTGGCTGATAATGCCATTATCGGCACTGATGGTATTATTGGCCGAATTCCAAGCCCCGCCATCCGCCTTGATGACCGAACCGGCATTTAAGAAAACATCGCCTTGGGCATTGATTTTGACATTGCCCCCTTTGTTGTTGATGGGCGCATTGGGTAAGGTGTAATTGCCACCCTGTTGGTAGTCATTGACCCAACGTCCAGAAACATCGATGGTACTGTATTTGGACACTTTAATAGTGCCATCGCCGGCCACCAATGCCGTGGTGGACAGGTTTACGTTGCCGCCGGGCAAATAAATATTGCCCTCCACATCGATATTAGTGGCTTGGATGGACAATGTTCCGGGCGAAGCCAAATTCAAACTAGGCTGTAAAGTGACACCTTGGTCAATAATGGCGTTGCCGAAAGTCTGCACATTTAAGCTTTGCAAACCGGAGTTACTGACAAAATCTTGCGAAAAAACCAAATTGCTGGCGTTGCCACTAGGGAACAGATCATTGATGCCAAACTGCAATGCAGTTTGTGCCGAAGCAAACTCTATAGTTTGCGTGCTAAAGAAAGACGCGTTGACCAGGCTGGACACATTGTAGTTAAAGCTGCCGCCAACAGGGGCGGTGTTGGCATCGCGCTGGTAAGGGCCACTGACTGCCCCCGCCTGCAATTCACCATTCCACGACAACTTAGGTGACACAATATTGACCGCACCGGCATTTAAGCCGCTGACATAACCTGGCTCATATTGGGTTACTGAATTGACAGAAGTGTAAATTTGATTGGGGTTGGCTTGGCTGATATTGACCAAATTACCGTACTGGTCAACCAAATCGGTTGACTGGATGTTACCACTCAGATAATCGACCGAACCACCAGAAATATTAATGGATGCATGGTTACTGACCAATACATCGCCATCGGAGGAAATATTCACTGTGCCGCCAACACCCATACGCTCTTCCACAGCTCTGGCAATACGCGCTTCAGCCCCGCTAATATCAACTATGCTGGTGGGCTGCCGTAAGTCCACATAGACTGTTGAACCCAGCAGCGGGCCACTTTTTTGCAACGGCGAATCACGCAAATCAAAACTTTCCACCGAAATGGCCCCGGAATTGCGTGCCATAGCCACCTGTATGTTTTGCATCCCGGACACATCAATAGACGCGCCCTGCTCCAGCAACACCCGCCCGGCATTGGCAGATGTGTTCATGGCCAGGTTGGTCAGATTACCGGACACCGGATCAATGTTAGTAGGATTTGCTGTGGCAATAATATTAACTTCTGCACCGGGCGCTACAATAGTTGCCCCCTGATTGGCCCCGTTGCCCTGCAGATCAACCTTATCCGCCACCACTTGGATTAAAGATTGTGGCTGCGCCTGTCCATCAATAGCAGTAGGGCCTGTGTAATCGGGGATTAGTTGATCAACCTTAGTTGCTGTCTCATTTTGTGCCAGAATGGCGGTATTGTTGGTATCAGGCAATATTTGGCTAAGGCTAGCTGCGCCCATATTCACGGCTGACTGGATACCTAAGCCATCGCCCAAATCAGTGCCTCGCACCGTCTGGTTAGCGGTCAGCTTACCGTTGACATTAACATGACTTTCTTCCGCCAACAGCCGGATGGAACCGTTCTCGTTGACTGAAGTGGTTGCCGTCAAACGGCCATCTTGGTTGACCACAAAACCTTGCATAGTGATATTGCCTTGTTTGGCAAAAATATCGCCAACCGCTGCATTGGTCACTTTACCGCCGGTATCCACCTCCACCACCATGCCATGAAACGGGCTGCTCGGGTCGGCTGGTTGGATATACACACGGTCTTGGCTAGCAACCAGTATGACCTGGCCAAAGTTATCGGTGCTTATGGAGCCGCTATTTTGTACATTAGGGCCTGCCAACACCACCAAATCATCGTTACCCACCGCATGAATTTTCGCACCATTTTGCACAATGATGGAACTGGCCTTGTTAACCGCCGTTGCTGGGTTGCTGTTATCATTGCCTAAAGCAGGCTGGTCAACAGTAGCGGTGCTTTGCTGGGTGATGCCCGCAGCAAATGACTGGTCGCTGATATAAAGGTTGGTAGCCACTAAGGCATGGGCTTCGACATCAGAACCTTGCCCAAAGACAAAGCCATTCTGGTTGTAAAGGTAAATTTGCCCATTGGCGCTGATAGTACCCAGTATCTCACTGGGGCTGCCTTCAAAAATCCGGTTTAGCACTTCGGTGGACGTGCCATTTTCAATAAAATTGACATGATCGCCTGCACCGACATCAAAGTTTTTCCAATTCAGCGTGGTGTGTGCGTTAGTGCCGAGATTAATGGTCTCCACATTACCCTGCTCCGACACCGTCACTCCGGCAGGCAGGCTTCCTTCTAAGGTGGGCAGCACGTCATGTGCGTTGGCTGTCGCCATCGGGGCAATCAACAGGCTACCCGCCAAAGCGACGCGGATACAAGCCGCCAAAGGTGACAACTGGAACACCTCGTCCATGGGTGAATGTGATATGTTGGATTTAATGACCATAACCGATGCCTTTATGCCTATGTGTTATACAACCGGAAAAACGAAAATTTTTACTTGTGTTAAGCTAATGACAGGCTGCACATGGGCAGAACACCGGCTGCACGTTGGCTGAGCGTAGCCTAAGCCCTGCCCAGTTAACTAAAACTCAGAGCCGACATTAAAGTGAATCTTAGGCTCGCCGCTTTGGATAGTTTGCAATGACAAAATCGGGAAACCGACATCCAGCGCGCCAGTCAGATACTTGAGCATCCGAAAACGCGAACCGAAGCCGGCACTTGCCAAATTATAGTTGGCGGTGTGGCTGGCAACTTGCGCAGCGGTCGGACTCATGATCCAACCCTCGCTGCCATCAACAAACAGCAAAGCCTGTAACTTATCAATAGAATCCATGCTCAGCGGTGCAAGATGCGGCGAACGCAACTCAACAGAACCGACCACACCGCGGTCAACCAGTGCTTGGGTCTCAAAATAACCCCGCACACTGAGCATCCCACCTTGGGATAGCTGCTCATTGTTAATCAGCGGGCCATCAGCAATTTGCCCATTCATCCGGCCAAAAAACTGCATCCCTAACGGCAATTCATGGGTATGGCTGAAATCACCCTTAAAAATAGTGAAACTGGCGCTCGCCGGTGCCGCCGGATTGCTGCTTTTATTGGTAAACTCAGTCTGGTTGTTGCCCACCCCGCGCATGGACACCACCACCCCGGCATTAAAAACCGTCAAAGCCTCTTTCTGCTTAACCATGCCGCCATATTGCAGCATAAAAGGCAAATAGCTAATTGGTTGGATAGTGCTTATACCGGTCAGTGCCGAAATGTTCTGCTTAAAGTATTTATGGTCCAAACCCAAGGTCAAATTATGGGAGTAAATGCCCACCGCCGGTAACGGCCGACTCAACCGCGCCCCATAAGTGTCGCCCGCACCCAGCACCAAATCAGAACCAGCCGCCACCACCGTGTTAGATGAAGAACTGAGCACATATAATGACAATTTCGCCGCCGAATCGAACAGTGGCAAGTCGTAGCCACCTTTCCAAACTTCAACCTGTTGGCTATTTTGTGGCGATACCATATACATCAACGACACACTGTGCATTTTTTGCCACAAGTTATCGTAATGCATAGTCGAAACCAAACGCGTCAAACTGGTCGACGACGTGTTACGCCCATTGATCTCTACCCTGGCATGTAACGGCAACGTATCCTTAACCTTTAAATCGACCGCCGTAGTGCCCGGCTCGTCACCGGCGCTCCAACTGGGCGTGATGAGCCTGTCCGGGCTTTGGTTGGACAGTGCTGCCAATTGTTTTTGCACCACCGCAGAATTGGGCACATTCCCTTCCGCCAACTCAGGCATACCGGCCTTTATTTGCTCCAATGAGAAATACTCGGCACCCTTGACCCGTAACCGGGCCACCTTACCCTCAACCACCTGCAAGTAAACCACACCTTTGTTGATATTCTGCTCAGGAATATCAACATAAACAGTTGGGTAGCCCTTGTCACGGTACAATTTTTCCAAGCTCAGGCGGGCCTTTTCAACGTTCTCATAGCTTTTCTTAGGCCCCAAAAATGGATAGACCATACGTTCCAGCTCTTTCTTCTCCAACACGGTATTACCCTTCACCCGCAACTCAAGCAAATCAAAAACAGCAGGTTGGGCATTTTCTGGCGTGTTGGCATGAGCCGAAGCCATTGTCGACAGCATCGTTCCCATTACCAGCAAACTGGCGATGGATGTTAAGGCTACATTCCGCATGAATAGGTTTAATCGCATAATAATGGGCTTATCCATATAGCATTTGGCATTTTATGGGCGTGGAAAAAGGTTGGTCAGGTGTCCTAAACAGGATTTTAGGGTTTATGCAAACAGCAATGGCAGCTAGATACCTTTATAGGCTAGCCGTCATTATCTGTTTGCATAAGCCCCAATAATCCAAGCGCTATGATTGGATGGCTTTGACAAAACATAGCTTGATTATAACTGCGCCATGTTAAATTTTGATGAAGTGGCAGCGGTAAACTTTTACACCCCCCACAAATGGCTAAGCCAACCGTTAGTAACGGTTGGCTTAGCTTACTGCTTAACCTTAACAGTGCTTGCCTGCCAAAGCAGGCAAGCCGTCAAAATTATTTCAACAAAATGCTTTGCAGAGTGTTTGCTGTACCAACAGCAGTCACACCGTTTACAGCTGAGCTAGTGTTGGCGTAAACCAATGGGTTACGGCAATCGTCAGTAGCTGATTTGCCAGTACCTGGGTAGATGGCGTAGCTCAATACGTTAACAGGAGTAGTGCTCATGTTGCCGTTCAAGTTAGCAGCCATCTGGGTAGTAGGAATGGCCAAGTCACCAGACAAGCCCCATGTGAATTGTGATACTTCGCTGTTGACATAAGCCAACACAGTAGGCGTGGTCAAAGAAGTGATCAGCTGGTTGATCAAGCTCAGGTTAGTCAGTGAAGTGGTGGTTTTACCATAGACACCTTTAACTGAAGTGGCGGTATAGAAGTAGGTTGACTCAGTCCATAATGGGTAAGAACCGTTGGCAATGTTTTGCAAAGTAGGTTCAGCACCATCAACTTTGATGAAACGCAAGCCTTTTGAGTTGTTCGCGTTGGTGGCAACAGACAAATAGCCGATAGCCCAACGGGTAGCTGCAGCATCAGTACCTGAAGTCAAACCAGAGGTGCCGTAGTATTGGCCTGGTGCAAACTTACCAGAGGCCAAGTTAGTTACGTTACCTGAGTTCAACTCGTCCAAACACTCAACTACACCGCCTGAACCAGATTGTGTGTGGACAGTAGGTCTGGTTGATGATTCAACCACTGGCGTGCTGTTGTAAATGCCCAAAGTGCCTGTGCCAGTTTGGGTTGATTCGTCAGTGCCTTGGTAATCATAACGGACAGCCAATATGTTGGATTCTGTCGCAGTGTTGTTACAAGCGGCTCCGGTGAACCTCACGCCCATAGTGGCTTTAGTGCCTGAACCCACAGTACGTCCACAGATATGCAACTTAGAGCTTAGTGGTTTGTTGGCATCAGTTGAATAGTTGTAAAGATCGTTGAAGCCACTTTTAGCACTAGCATCAGTCACTTTAAACTCAGTCCAATCGCCAAAGTGGCCTGCGCCAGCTGGCAGGTTGCTCAATGAACCGGTTGGAACTGGGTATGCGGCAAAAATTTCAGCAATTTGACCGCTGCTCAAAGAAGGCATACAAGGGGCAGTTTCATCACCGATACATGCAGAACCATGACCGAACTGGGCTTCTTGCAATGCATTACGCAAAGAAGTGGTGACAGCAATACCGAAAGCTTGGGCGGTGCCTGGGAATACAGTGGCTGCTGAAAGATTGGCTGTAGTGGGTGCAGCCAATACGGTGCTACCAACAGTCAAAACGGCTGGCAGGTTGTATGAAGGCACAGTGAAGATGTTCAAGCTAACGTCAGCCGCACCGAAGTTAGGCACCATCATAGTGTTGATGTTTGAACCAGAAGCAGGGCCATAAGCACATGTGGTCACGGAGCTAAAAATTTTCGCAGCATCAGCCACGCCAGTTGTGCAGCTGGTTTGCGAAGCAGTCAAGTTAAGGAATTCAACTGGTTTACCAGTAGTAACAGGCACAACGCCCATTGCTGAACCACCGTTGCTGCGTTTCAACAACAACAAACGGGTGTTGCCAGTGCTGGTTACATAGGTGTTGACAGTAGGGTTGTTAGTGTTCAGTGTGCAATAAACTGCATATTGGTCTGAACCGCCAGTTGCGGCGTCAGCAAACTTAACCGCAGTGCTACCTGTGACACCATTAACATTGGCCGCACAAACAGACGCGCTTGAAGGGTCCAACATAGTTCTTTGAATGACTTCATCCAATGCTGATGAACCAGCCATAGCCAAAACAGCTGTTGGTACAGTCAAGTCAGGTGTGTTGTTAGCAGTGAATTTCAATGCACCGTTATCGAGTTTGATGGTAGTAGCGTTGGCTACTGAACCAAATAAAGCCGCTGATACAGCAGCTCCTAATAATAATTTTTTCATGTTATTTTCCTGAGAGAGGTGATAAACAATAATTACACTTTAATAGATAAACGCCCGCGCCTTACTGTAGGACGCAAGCCCTACCTAACCATAAAGTCCTAAAACGCCGGCATTTCTGCCTTCCCTGTCAAAACGGTTTGGGCTACACTAATCATAACGATTGGCATAAACCCAGTAACCACCAGTAAAGCAAACCTTGTAAAAAGCCCTAATGGTGGCGTACTGCTTTTAACTAAGGCTATTATGTCATGGTGCGGGCGCGTTAAATTTGACATCTTGGTTAAACTTTCCTTAAACGTATTACGACTGTATTACATATAACAATCTAGACGCCTCAATCTTTGTCGTATTGCTGTCATATTTTTCCTTTATCTTAATATAAGGTATTTCGCTGGCATCCGTGTCAATGAGTTATGCACCGGGCATTTATTTACACCGATGTTGGCGCACCTGCTAATCTTAGGCCTGTGACAAAGGTAATATTACGTTGAACGACATCAAACACATTGTTTCGCTACGCATTATCAATAGCGACCGCGCTGCCGTGCAAGCCATCGCCAGCCGTTTGTTCGTCAGGGAGTCCGATGTTTACCGTTTCAGCATCAACTTTATGCTCAACCGTTTCCAATGCTTGTTCGATGATGCTTGCACTGGCAGCGACCTGTTGCCCGCCCTGCTGGAAATAAGGGCCGAAATAAACCATAGCTTGGGCTTGAAGCGCAACCAGCTGGAAAAAATTATCAATGGCAGCAATATTAATCCTGAAAAATATGTTGCCATGTGCGATATTGAGCTGTTGCTATTGCCTTACCACCTGCTCAAGCAACGCTTAAGCAAATTGGACGGCACATTCCGTGGCCATCTTGATGCCGAGGTATGGCTTAAAGCTTACCTGACCGACAAATATAAGCTAGACAACAGCACCGTGCTTAGCCGCCCCGAAGACATACCCTTGGCGGGACACGAACGCCCCGAGCTTATGTAGGGCAACTATGCGTGGGTGTTGGGTTACGCTAGCGCTTTTATGCCCTAGAGGGTAAACCCAACACCCACGCACCCAAAACCATAACCCAACTATTCTGTTGACCACCTTGAAACTGCCCGTGCTTTTCCGGCTAACCCCGCAGCAACGCCACCCTTTTATGGCTGGGTTGCTGGCCTGCGTGTGCCTGATCGCCAGTGCCGCCAGCATCCTGACCCGCACCACAGCGAACGGGTCAATGGCTAACGCCCCCATCGAACCACCCGACCCGGACACTACCGCCAACCAGCCGACAGAAAACCCCATCGATTTCCAGCAAATCAGCCAATGGCATTTACTGGGCGAAGCCAGCACCCCCACCAACACCTCGGCGGATGCCGCACCAGAAACCCAATTGCAGTTACAATTACTCGGCATCCTTAAATTTTCCGACAATCCGGCCGGCACCCATGCCATTATCGAGTCTGCCGACCAAAGCCAGAAAACTTACCGGGTCAAGGAAACCTTGCCGGGCGGTGCCATATTGGAGAGCATAGAAGCCCACAAAGCCCTATTGCGGGTGGATAGCCGCTACGAATCCTTATCATTGCGTAAATTTAACGCCGAACTTCAACCTACGGGCCAAAACCCATCAATACCAAGCCAATAGCCATGCCATTCCGTTTGCTGATCGGACTTTTCCTGGTGTTAGCCAGCACCTCCCTGTTTGCCGAAAAAAACGAATTTTCGCTCAACCTTAATGATGTCGAAATCAAAGTGATGATCGACACGGTGGCGGACATCACTGGCAAAAATTTCATTGTCGACCCCCATGTAGCTGGCAAAGTCAGCATGGTGACCACCAAGCCCATGCCCGCCAACCAAATTTACCAGATATTTTTATCGATACTGAAAGTGCATGGTTATTCCGCCATCAGCAATGGCAATGTGGTTAAAATTGTCCCCAATATCTCAGCCAAACAGGAAAACACCGACAGTCTGCCCAATGGCGGCGAAGATGACCTGATGACCAAAATCATTGAATTGCATTTTGTCGATGCCGCCGAACTGATGCAGATCATCATGCCCTTGGTGCCCCAACACGCCTACATTTCGGCATTCCCGGGCAGCAATGTCATTCTAATTTCCGACACGGTCGGCAATGTCAACCGTTTGGCGGACATGATCGGGCGCATCGACAAAAACGGCCAACAAAAAATAGAGGTGATCACCGTTCAGCATGCCAAAGCAACCGACATTGTCAGCACCATCACTGGATTGTTTGCTGCCCGCAATGCCGGACGTGCCAATAGCCATGCCCCGGTTTTGACCGCCGATGAACGCACCAACAGCATCTTGCTGAGCGGCGACCCCAATGGCCGTTTGGAAATCAGGGCGCTGATCGACCACTTGGACAACCCCATTGAAAAAAACCATGGTAATACTGAGGTGATTTATTTGCATCATGCGGTTGCCAAAGACCTGCTGGCCACCCTAACCGGGGTCAGCGCTGCAAAAGATGGCAAAGCGGACATCAATGGCCAAGCCAAGACCGAGGCCAGCACCGAAAAAACCATGGACTTAAAAGCCGATGAGGCCACCAACGCGCTGATTATCACCGCCCCCGATGAGCAAATGCAGTCCATAAAAATGGTCATCAAACAGCTCGATATACGCCGCACCCAGATTCATATTGAGGCGATCATCGCCAATATCAATTTTGGCAAAAACCAAGAGATTGGCGTTCAATGGCAGTCCAAACAGATGCAAAATGGCTTTGGGGCCAATACCTTCACCAGCACGTTAGGGAGTTTTCTGTATGGTCTCTCCAGCACCGAAACACTCAGCATTGGTTATATGCACGGCGGCAACCTTAACGCCCTGCTCACCGCCTTTGCCCAAGACACTAATGTCAATGTATTGTCCACACCGTCGGTGGTCACTATGGACAATGAAGAAGCCAGCATGATTGTCGGGCAAAATATCGGGGTCAAAACCGGTAGCATCGCCAACAACAACAGCGGCACTGCGGCGGCGGCCACCACTTACCAGCGCCAAGATGTGGGCACTAAGCTAACAGTCAAACCGCAAATCAGCGAGGGCAACGCGGTCAAATTAAAATTAAAACAAGAAGTGTCCAGCGTTGCCGCTGGCACCCAAGGTGCCGAAAGCGGCCCCACTATCAATAAAAGCCAAATTGAAACCTCGGTGTTGGTGGACGATGGTGCTATTTTGGTGTTGGGCGGACTGATCAGTGATGATGCGGAAGAAACCATCACCAAAGTGCCGCTGTTGGGCGATATCCCTTACCTGGGGCATTTGTTCCAAGACCGGTTGACCACCGTTAAAAGACAAAATCTGATGGTTTTTTTGCGCCCGCACATTTTACGCAATCCGGAGCAATCGACTTCGCTCAGCGATAACCGTTACCAAGACATCCGGGGCCGCCAACAAAAAGCCGGTAAAAACGGCCTGTTCCTGATGCCCAACGAAAGCTCCCCTCTGATGCCCGAACTGGGCAAAACGGGCAAGCCGCGCCCACAAGCGCCCCAGCCGTTGTCGCGTCCTTAACTATGGTTAACGAGCAAGCACTAGCCCCGCCGGAAGCTACGCCAGCTGGCTTTGCCCTGCCTGCCTACAGCTTTGCCAAACGGCATGGTATCTTGGTAAGTTGCAGTGCCAGCAATGGCCTAAGCGTCGCTTATCTGCCACGCACCTCCAGCCAAGCCTTGTTTGAAGTGCAGCGCCTGTTGGCTGGACAAGCAGTGCAGTTTGAAGCCATCAGCGAAGACATTTTTGAGCGTAAATTGCAAGCCGCTTACGAGCAAAAATCCGGCCACGCCCAACAAATGATTGAAGATTTGCACGGCAACGCCGATTTGGCGGACATGGCGCAACATTTGCCCAAGCCTGAAGACCTGATGGAAAGCGAAGATGAAGCACCCATCATCCGGCTGATTAATGCCCTGCTAACCGAAGCGATTAAAGAAAATGCCTCGGACATCCATATAGAATCTTATGAATCCCGTATGGTGGTGCGCTTCCGTGTGGACGGCGTGCTGCGAGAGATTATCGAGCCACAACGGGAATTTGCCGCCATGGTGGTGTCACGGCTAAAAGTGATGGCTAAGCTGGATATTGCCGAAAAACGTTTGCCACAAGACGGGCGCATTTCTTTGTTGTTGGGCGGACGCACCGTGGATGTGCGGGTGTCCACCTTGCCTTCCGGTTATGGCGAACGGGTGGTGTTGCGGCTGTTGGACAAACAGGCCAATCAATTAAGCCTGAAACAACTGGGTATGGCGGGGCAGGAGCTGGACACTATCGAACAAATGATCCACCGACCGCATGGCATCATACTGGTCACCGGCCCGACCGGCTCCGGCAAAACCACCAGCCTGTATGCGGTGCTTAACCAGCTTAATGAGCGTTCGCGCAATATTTTGACGGTTGAAGACCCTATCGAATTCTATTTGGACGGCATCGGGCAAACCCAAGTCAACAGCAAAGTGGAAATGACTTTTGCCAAGGGCTTACGCGCCATTTTGCGGCAAGACCCCGATATTGTCATGGTCGGCGAAATCCGCGACCGCGAAACCGCCGAAATATCCGTGCAAGCCAGCTTGACCGGCCATTTGGTGTTGTCAACGCTGCACACCAACACCGCTATCGGCGCCGTCACCCGTCTACGCGATATGGGGGTGGAGCAATTTCTGCTGGCCTCCAGCTTGGTCGGGGTGATCGCCCAGCGTTTGCTGCGCAAATTATGCCCGCTGTGCAAAACCAACACGGTCATCCCCGCCCAAGATTTGCTGGGGTTGGGCTATCCGGCGCAACATGATGAAACCCTTACAGTGGCAGCACCGGTCGGTTGCGAACACTGCAAATTCACCGGCTATAAAGGCCGCGCCGGTATTTTTGAGATTGTCGCCATTGACAGTACCTTGCGGACTATGATCAACGAAGGCCAAGGTGAACATGCCTTGGACCGCCACGCCCGTTTGTCCTCGCGCAGCATCCAGCAAAGTGCGCTGGAAAAAGTGTTGGCGGGCGAAACCAGCGTCGATGAAGCCATTCGCATCACCCAAAAAGAGTAGTCAATATGGCAGCATTTGAATATCAGGCCATCAATGGCAAAGGCCAGACGGTTAAAGGGGTACACGAAAGCGACACCCTTAAGCTGGCCCGCCAACAGTTACGCAGCCAAGGTTTGACCCTGCTGGAACTGAACGAAGTCCGCAACAAGGAACATAAAAGCCGCAGCCCTTTGCTCAGCCACAGCATAGGCATCCGGCAAATGGCGCACATCACCCGCCAGTTGTCCGCCCTGTTGCGCTCCGGTTTGGCGATTGATGAAGCCTTAGGCATTATCGCCCAGCAGTTGGAATCTTCAGGCAGCAAACGGGTGTTATTGGGCATCCGCTCGCGCATTTTGGAAGGGCAAAGTTTTGCCCAAGCCTGCCAAGCCTTCCCCAGCAGCTTTACACCGTTATACCGCGCCACCATTGCCGCTGGCGAATCATCCGGCAAACTCGATCAAGTATTGGAGCGGCTAGCCGATTACATCAGCGACAAAGGCCAAATCCACCGCAAATTGCAAATGGCGATGATTTATCCGCTGATGCTCACTTCGGTATCCGTGTTGGTGGTGATCGGCCTGCTGGCCTATGTGGTGCCGGAAATCACTGGCGTGTTCGACAAAATGGAGCAGCAACTGCCGGACATCACCGTGGCTCTGATCGCCTCCAGCAATTTTTTAAAAAACAATGGCTTGTACCTGTTGATTGGTGTCTTGGCCTTGTCCGCCATCAGCAAGGCGCTACTCCGCAATGCCAACCATCGGTTAAAATACCATCGTTTTTTACTGACCGCGCCACTGCTGTCAAAATTCACCAAAGGCATCAACACCGCGCGCTTCACCCGCACCTTGGCAATTCTGACCAATAGTGGCGTGGAGCTGCTGGAAGCGTTGAAAATTTCCAGCCAAGTACTGTCCAACAACGCCATGGAAAAAGCAGTGGAAAACACTGCACTCAGGGTGCGCGAAGGCCAAAGCCTGAACAAGGCCCTGGAAAAAACCGGCCTGTTCCCGCCTGTCACCATCCATTTGATCGCCAGCGGCGAGGCCAGCGGACAACTACCACGGATGCTCGCCAACGCCGCCGACGACCAAGAGCGGGAAATGGAAGCCCTGACCGAATTGACCATGGGCCTGTTTGAACCTATCCTGATATTATTTATGGGTCTGGTGGTGCTGATGATTGTATTGGCGATATTACTGCCCATATTTGAAATGAACCAATTGGTGCACTAAGCACCTGAACATAAGATGTTTTATCAGCGTTGGTCAAACCTGCCTTGCACAATTCATCGCTGCAAGTTGGGTCAGCGTAATGGCTTCAAATGCTTGCAAATACATACAATATATGTATAATAAAAATGCATGAACATCGTTTGTGACCCCATCAAAAACAAACTGAATATCCAAAAACATCGTATTGATCTGACCGACGTTGAAAGTGTTTTTTTCGATGATCGCGCCATTACCATTGAAGACCACGACCATGACGAAGAACGTTTTGTGACCTTGGGTATGGACAGCTTCGGCCGCCTGTTGGTGGTTGCTTATCATTACCGGGGTGAGGATGAAATCCGGATTATTTCTGCGCGTTATGCCCAACCTCACGAGCTGCGCACATACGAGGGCTAAAAAATGCAAGACGAGTATGATTTTTCCAATGGCACACGCGGTGCGGTAATTGAACCATCCAGCAAGACCCGCATCACCATTTTTCTGGATGATGACATCCTCACGGCTTTTCGTGAACGCGCCGCACAAAGCGGCAAGGGCTATCAAACACTGATTAACGAAACCTTGCGTGCCAACTTATCCCCTGAGTCAGCCCCACTCACTGCCGAAATGTTACGGAAAATTTTGCATGAGGAATTGCGGGCCGCATAAAAGCACTAGCGCCCGTACCCCAGAGGATATAAACCAACACCCATTGTTTTAACACCACAAAACCCTACACCAATCCATGAAAACAAAAACAAACACCCAACATCAAAATGGCTTTACCCTCATCGAAGTGATGATCGTTGTAGTCATCTTAGGCATATTGGCCTCCATCATCGTCCCCAAAATAATGGGCCGGCCGGATGAGGCGCGCATCACCCGCGCCAAACAAGACATCCGGGCCATTGGTGCGGCACTTGACTTATACCGCTTGGACAATTTCAGCTACCCCACCACCCAACAAGGGCTGGAAGCACTGACCACCAAACCGGATAACCTGATCGCCGGGGCACACTGGAAAAAGGGCGGCTATCTGGACAGCGCCCCCACCGACCCTTGGGGCAAACCCTATATCTACCTGCAACCCGGCACTCATGGCGAATACGACCTGTATTCTTTAGGTGCCGATGGCATTGAAGGCGGCACCGATGCATCGGCCGACATTGCCAACTGGACAGAAAAATAAGCCCCCGCCTGTCGCAAATTAACGCCATGAAAGGTTTCACCCTACTGGAAGTGATGATTGTGGTGGTGGTGATTGGCATCATCAGCAGCATGACCTTAGTCAAAATGGGTGGTGGCGGACAAAGCCAATGGCAACAGCAAGAAGCGCTGCGGCTGATGGAACTGTTCAAGCTTAGCTCCCAACAAGCCATGGTCACCGGCACCCCTCTTGGCCTGGAGCTGTTCCGTGATGGTTACCGCTTCCTGAACCTGCAGGGCGAACGTTGGCAACCTGAACAGCGTGATGCCCTGTTCAGGCAACGCACGGTTCAAGCCAAGTTGCATTTGGCCTTACAACTGGGCAACCGACCGATTGCCTTAACAGCACTGGCACAGCCTAATGCATTGCCAAAGCCCCAGATTGTCTTTACCCCGGATGGCGACACCAGCCTGTTTCAAATCTTAATAAGCGTTGACAACAGCACGGAGCGGCTTAGCCTAGCCAACACTGCCAAAGACGGACTGACCATCAAGACCCTAATGGCTGACCGGCCGCTATGAGCAGGGCATGGCAAAGTCATAGCGCCGCTAGGGCAAGGCCAAACCAACCAGGTTTCACCTTGCTGGAAGTGCTGATAGCCTTGGCAATCTTGGCGATTGTAATGATCAGCCTGATAAAAATCAGCTCCGACAACGCCCGCAACCTGTGGCATTTGGAAAACACCACGCTCGCCGCCATCATCGCCCAAAACCACGCCACCTTGCTATTATTGAGCCACGACAAACCCGCTTCGGTGGACGGCTGGGAAACCTTGGCAGGCCGTAAATGGTATTGGCAAGCCAGCCGCCCCAATGCCCCCTCCTTGGACAGTTGGCAATACCAAATCAAAGTGTATTTAAAAGGTGATAAAGACCCGTACACCGAACTGACCCTGCTGGTGCCGAAGCCTGATGAAAAAAGCTAAGCTACAAGGCTTCACTTTACTGGAACTGCTGATCGCCATAGCCGTGTTCGCCATCATGTCGGTGATGACCTACTCCGGCCTACGCATCCTGCTGGATGCCAAAGCTCAGACTGCCAACAGATCGGCACAACTGGAAGCACTGCAAATGACCTTGTACTTGCTTAATGAAGACTTGGCGCAAATAGCCCCACGCAGCATCCGCGACAATTATGGCATCGTCGAATCCGCCTTCCGCAGCAACAGCAAAGACGGCGAAGTGCTCACCCTGACCCGCAGTGTGCCACAATGGTCAGCCTACCCGACCGGCAGTCAACTGCAACGCATCAGCTACCGGTTGGAAAAGGGCAGCCTGTACCGGCAGGTTTGGACGGCACTGGACCGCACCCAACAAAGCCAATACCAACGCCGCAAACTGCTGGACACCAGCAATGTGCAGTTACGCTTTTTCGACGGGCAATGGCAGCCTTATTGGCTGGCGGACACCAATTCCCTACAAACCCCCAAAGCACTGGAAATCAGCTTGACAGCGGGTGATTTAGGGACTGTGACAAGGCTGTTCTACTTGCACCCATGAGCCAGCCCATTTACTCGCCCCGCCCGCCCAGCCAGCAGCAAGGCATTGCCCTTATAACCGTGCTGCTGGTGCTGTCAATTGCCACCGTGGCCCTAGTGTCCATTTCCACTAGTCGGCAACTGGACATCCGCCGCACCCAAAACCTGCTACGCTCCAGCCAGGCCTTCGCCTATGTCTATAGCTTGGAAACCTGGGCCGACACTGTGCTGGTCAAAGACAAAGCCCTTAACAACACCGATAGTCCTGCCGACTTATGGGCCACTCCGCTTACCCTGAGCGTGCCTCAGGGCGGGCAACTCAATGCCCGCCTGCTCGACCTGCAAGGGCGGTTTAACCTCAATAACCTAATTACGGACAACAAACCCAACGAACGCGACATACGCCGCTTCAGCCGTTTGCTGGACTTACTGGGGCTGGACACGGGTGTGGTCGATGCCATTTTGGACTGGTTGGACAAGGACAGTGACATCCGTTACCCCAACGGGGCTGAAGATGAGACCTACCAAAATAGTGCCTCGCCTTACCGGAGCGGCAATGCCCCGTTTGCCGATGTGTCGGAATTGTTGCTGGTCAAGGGCATCAGTCCAGAATTCTTCCAAAAACTGCTGCCCTACATCTACGTGACCGATGAGGCGACCAAAATCAACGTCAACACTGCCGCGCCGCTTATTTTAAGAAGCCTCGCAGATAACCTGAGTGATGATGATGTGCAAAGCATCATCCACGCGATTGCTGACAAACCTTTTGAAAAAACAAATGATTTTGTCAAACAACCGGTCTTGGCAGAGTTGGGTGTCAGTGAAGACGGCTTAGCTGTCAGCAGCGACAATTTTCTGCTCTCTGGTAGCATAGTGCTAGGCAAGCTATCATTGCTGTTCGATTCACAGCTCAATCGTCTGCAAGACGGACACACAACCTTGGTTAAACGGCAACGGAGAAGTCCTGTCAATGGCTGAAAACATACTGGCACGTCAACACCCCGGAAAAAACGGCACTTATCAATGGCTACACTTGAATGCCGAAACGCAGGATATCCAACAAGGTGAGCTGGCACAGTTGGCCGTCGCCGCCGCTAATGAGCCGGTCATACTGCTGGTCCCTACGGCGGAAGTGCTGCATCTGACCATCAGCTTGCCGCTCAGCTCCAGCCGCCAAATAAAGAAGGCCCTGCCCTATGCCATTGAAGACCTGCTCGCCGAAGATGTGGAAAACTACCATTTGGCTTGGAGCAAACTGACGGAAGGCCAGATAGCCGTTGCCGCCATTGAATTGGCCTGCTTACACCGCCATCAGGATGCCTGCCAAGCAGCGGGCATCCGCTTGGGCGGCATTTATTCGGAACTGCTATTTATCCCCTGCTCTGCCGATAGTGCCAGCGTGCTGATTGAACAAAACTTGGCCACCTTACACTTTAAACCCTACCAGGGGGGCACTATCGCTGTATCCGCGCTGCCCTTGGTGCTGGACAAGCTGATCACCGGACAACTCCCGCCACAAAGCTTAACGGTCTGGCAAGCCGATGCCCAACAACCGGCGATCAACTGGCCTGACAACTTGTCCATCGAATCCCGCCTGCTAGCCTCGGCATTGGCCCTGTTCGCCGGACACATGCCCAAAAAACTGGAACTCAACTTACTTTCGGCACACTACGCCCTCAGCCAGAGCGGCGGGCAAAACTGGTTGCCTTGGTTACCAAGCGTAGCCATGCTGGTGCTTGCCGCTGGCCTGCAATGGGGTTACGCCCTATTCCAGCACTGGCAAAGCGAAACCTTGCTCAGCAAGCTTGACAACAGCAACCAACAACTGTTCAGGCAAACCTTTCCGGACTTAAAACGCATCGTCAACATAAAAGCCCAAGCCCAACAAGAATTGGCCACCTTACGCAAAAATGCCGGGCAACGCCAAGACCAAGGTTTTTTATTTTTGCTGTACCAAACTGGCGCCACCTTATCGGCCCTCCCACCCGCCGAAGCCCCTGAACTGCAAGGCATGGATTTTGCCAACAACATCCTCAGCCTCAGCCTTAAAGCCAAGGACATCGCCCAACTGGATGCCTTTAAACAAAAATTGCAACAAAACGCCGCCCTTAAAGCCGACATCCGCTCGACCGACAGCATCGATAACTACCTGCTCGCCCATTTCGACATCAGCCAAACCACCCCACCATGATCGACTATCTACAAAAATTATCCGTACGTGAGCGCAGTTTACTGCTCGGCGGTGTCGGCCTGCTGCTGTGCCTGGGACTTTACGCATTTGCCTATTCTCCCTTGATCGACGGGCAGAAAAAACTCGATGCTGCCTTGGCCAACCAACAGCAACTCAAAATGTTCTTAGCTGCGCTCAGCACCGAAGTCGCCCAGCTTAGGCAAAACCAAGCCGAACAACCGGCCGACAATGGGCAATCCCCGCTGACCATCATCGAAGCCAGCAGCAGCCAACTGGACATTAAACCCTGCATTAAATCAGTGGTCTCTGATGACCCTAGCAACCCCCATATCGGGTTGGAAAAATGCAATTTTGACAAACTGGTGGTGTGGCTTGCCGCACTGCAAAAACAACATGGTTTTTCGGTGCAGCAAATCCAGCTCAGCCATGAACCGGACATCCCGGGACAAGTCAGCGGCAAACTGGTGCTGTCCCGCTAAACACGCGCCAATAAACAACCAATGCCCTAGGTTTATTTCCACCTTAACTTCCCCATCGAAGCTGATGCATAGTAACTATCATTACAACACCTTATTGATTTTATGATATTTATTTTTAATAACCCAGATTGGCACGAAATAAGCTTGTAGCTAGGTGGACGCTTTATTGCCAGTCTCCGCTGGCCTATCAACCCACTTTTTAAGGTAAGCCAATATGCAAAAACACCTCATTAAAATAGCGCGTTATACCGCTCTCATCGTTATTTCATCAACCCCTTTGCCTTTCTATAGCGCCGATGCCCTCGCCGATGAAATTGATATGGACAAAAAACGCACGCCCGCCATTGTAGGCGTCACGGGCCCCCAACAACCCAAGAGGCGTATTATTGACTGATGTTACGCAAGGCCACCTGTTTGTAGCAGGGTGGCCAAGATAACACCATCCGTTCCCTGAGCGTAGCCGAAGGGGCTTACAACCAAGCACAACGATCAGGCAAACCATCGGGCTGTAGCCTGTGCTTAAGCTATGCTCAGCCAACGGGCTACGTAACCTCACTTATTAATCAATAGGTTAATATCGAATTACTGGCACGCCGGGGATTAAATGGGCTTATCCGATAATAGTGTATAATGGGAAGTTGAGCCGCCTAAGCCAACGCGATTGAGAATTTTGGGTAACCATAATAAACCAATGAAAACCCTTTACTTAAAATCAATGACAACGTTGCTGTTGTTATGCTTTGCTTTTACAGTGGTCGGGCAAACGAAAGATACAACGGCAAAGGCGCTTTCCATTGATGAAGTGCTGGCTATTTTTTTTCAACGCAACCTCGACCTGATCGCCGCGCAATACAATATCGACCAATACCAAGCTGAAGCCATCATGGCTGCAGCCATCCCCAACCCGACGTTCGGCTTGCAGCTATTGGAGTTGAGCAAAAACATGAACAATGGCTCTACGGCGCAAGGCTGTAACCATAGCCCGGGTGTTTCCTGTGGCGCGGCGGAATATTATTCCTTCAGCCAACTGATTGAAGTGGCGGGCAAACGCGGCTTGCGTATCGAGAGCAGCGGCTTTGCCACCCAAGCGGCGGAACAGGATTTCCGTGATGCCCTGCGGATATTTTCCAATATGGTCAGGGATGCCTATTACAATCTACTGCAAAGCCAAAAAGACCGCTGGCTGGCACAAGAGATTGTCAACCACTACCAAACCATCACCAAAGCCAATCGGCTACGCCTAAAAAGCGGCGATATAGCCGAATCGGATTTCCTTAGGGTCAACATAGAAGCCATACGCGCCGAATCCGATTTGGACAAGGCCAGGGCCGCAGTGGAGCTGGCCAAAGCCAATTTGGCAATGATCTTACGTTGGCCCGAGCAAAGCATGGCCTACGAGGCCAAAGAGCAATGGCCCGAAATAAAAGATATTGGCCAGCATCTAGGCCAGCAGCAGCTGATTGACAAGGCCTTGGAACTGCGGCCCGATTTGCAGGCCGACAAGCTACGTGCCGAACAGGCCAAAAAAGAACTGGTATTGGCGCACCGCCTCAAATACCCAGACGTTACCATTACCGCCGGTTATGCCCGCGACCCCAGTAACAACGTCCTCGATTCCGGCTTTGTCGGTTTTAACGTGCCAATGCCGGTGTTTTACCAATACCAAGGCGAAGCCAATAAAGCCGCCGTCACTGTGAACCAGAACCAACTGGCCTTAGAACAAACCGGACTCAACATCCGCAATGATGTGGTCAGTGCCTTGGCTACTTGGCAAAGCACCGACAAAATTGTCCACCGTTTTGAAGATGGCTTGCTAAAAGCGGCGGTGGATGTCAGGGACAGCGCCGAACTGGCCTATAGTAAGGGCGCCACCAGTGTGCTCGACTTTATCGATGCCCAACGCAGCTACAAAAATGTCATGCATGAATATTATTTGGCACTGATTGACCGCACCAATGCCTATTATGATCTGGCGAAATCGGTCGGTGTTGAACCCAACCTTGGGCATACCCCCCCTAAATTTAATAAATAATACCAAACCCTAGGGTCGTTTGACGTAGCATCGCACTACCCTTAAACCACTTGTGCAGCTTCCCAACATGATTAACCAAACATATTTTCATAGCATAGCAAAGGGGTGGGCAGGGTTGCTGGTAGCCGTATTAATAACCGCCTGTAATGCCACCGCCGAAGACACCAAAGTGCAGCAAACGGACAAATTGCAGGCCACGCAAGCAAAGGCTGCTGATGAAGTTTATTTGCCGGCGGACTCGCCCAAAAAGGCCTATATCAAAACCGCCACGTTAGGCCTGTCACAATATCCCTTGCTCGAACCCTTGGCTGGCAAGCTAAGTTACAGCGAAAGCCTAACCTCACAAATCCGCTCTTCCGTCGCCGGACGGGTCATCAACAAACCGGTTGCCTTAGGCACACCCGTACAGACCGGCACCATGCTGCTGGAACTGAACAGCCCCGATGTGGCCGATGCCGAAGCGGACTTCAGCAAGGCCCAAGCCGATGTGATGCTCGCCAGCAAAGCCTTTAACCGCATACAAGAGTTGTATGTCGGCAAAGCCGTGTCGCGCCGGGAACTGGAACAGTCCCAAGATGATTTAAGCCGTTCCAGCAGTGAATTGCAGCGCACCCAAAATCGGCTAAAAAATTTACACATCAATGCCGGGCAAAGTGACGGTCATTTTGCCTTGCGCTCCCCGATGCACGGCATTGTAGTGGAAAGGAACGTAACCCCCGGCTCCGAAGTGCGCCCCGATTCAGATACACCGTTGTTCGTAATTTCGGACTTGAAACATTTGACCGTACTGATGGCAGTCTTTGAAGTCAACGTCAGTAAAATCAAATTGGCACAAAAAGTGTCCATCACCGTGCCCGCTTACCCGAACGAAGTGTTCCATGGCACCGTCCACTACATCAGCCAGATCATCGACGAAAACACCCGCACCATCCAAGTCCGTTGCGATCTGCCCAACCCAGATAGCCGCCTGATGCCCGGCATGTATGCCACCATCACCATAGAAAGTGACCCTGATGAACAAGCCATCGTCATCCCCTTGACAGCTATTTTTACCGAAGACAACACCGATTATGTTTTTGTATCCCTAGATGAAAACCACTACCAACAACGCCCAGTCAAATTGGGCCTACGTCTGAAAGACCGGGCCGTCATTTTCCAGGGACTGCAAGCCGGTGAACAGCTGGTGACCGAAGGCGCCCTGATGCTGCGGGTTGAAGAAGAACGGGTAACGGATGCCAGCAAACCCTAACCGCAACAAGGAAGCCTTGACATGATAGAAAAAATCATCGCGTTTTGCTTACAGCAGCGCCTGATGGTCATTAGCACAGCCGTGGCGATTATCATTTCCGGTATTGTCGCTTTTGAAAACCTCCCGGTGCAGGCTTTCCCTGATGTGCAAAACGTGTTTGTGCAAGTGGTCACCGAATTCCCTGGGCAAGCCCCTGAAGAAGTGGAAAAGCTGCTATCGCTGCCTATCGAAAAGGCCATGAACGGCTTGCCGCACATGATCAATATGCGCTCGGTTTCGATCTTCGGCTTGTCCGTGGTGACCCTGACCTTTGACGATAACGCGGAAGATTATTTTTCCCGCCAACAAACATTGGAACGTTTGCGCGGCGCCGATATCCCCAAGGATGCCGATCCGCAACTTGGGCCGTTATCCACCGGTATTGGCGAAGTGTTGCGTTATGTGGTCGATGCCAAACATTTGCCGCTGACCGAACAAAGGGCACTGCAAGATTGGGTGATAGAACCCAAAATCCGCTCCGTGCAAGGGGTAGCCGATGTGGTGGGGTTTGGTGGCGGCATCAAGGAGTACAAGGTTGTCGTCAAACCTGATCAGCTAAAAAACTACCGCTTGGACCTTAACCAAGTGTTTGCCGCGATTGCCAACAATAATGCCAACACCGGCGGCGGCTATATTGAGCACGGTGACGAAGCGTTAGTGGTCAGGGGTATTGGCTTGCTTAAAACCGCCGATGAAATTGGCGATATCGTGGTGGACAGCAATGACGGCGTACCCATACGCATAAAAGACGTTGCCGATGTCAAGGTAGGCCCGCAACCCCGTTTAGGTATCGTAGCCATGAATGGGCGTGACGATGTGGTGGAAGGCATTGTATTGATGGTCAAAGGCTGGGATGCCGTTAAAGTGTTGGACGGTGTCAAAAATAAAATTGACGAAATAAATGCGTTTGGCTTGCCCGCCGGTGTCAAAGTGACCCCCATATACGACCGTACCGACTTGGTGCGCCACACCGTGCATACCGTCGAACATAACATGCTCGAAGGCGCAACATTGGTGCTAGTGATCCTCATGGTGTTCCTGCGTCGTTTTCTCCCCGCCGTGCTGGTCACCTTAAGCATCCCCATTTCCCTGCTGACTGCCTTTATTTTGCTCGACCTGAACAACATATCCGCCAACTTGATCTCGTTAGGTGCGATTGATTTTGGCATTATTGTCGATGCCGCTGTGGTGATGGTGGAGGCGGTGATGGTGCAAATAACCTTGGATGTTGCCCGCAAGGCCAATAAAAGGCACATGCGCCAATCATTGCTGGTCACTGCCTGTGAAATGGGCCGCCCCATATTATTTTCGCAAGCCATCATCATTACGGCATTTTTGCCCATTTTCACGTTCCAGCGGGTTGAAGCCAAAATCTTTTCGCCGATGGCCTTTACCCTCAGCTTTGCCTTTTTGGCCTCCATGGTCTATAGCTTGACGATACTGCCCGCCATGCTGAGCTTCTTGTTGGGGCCACAATTGGCGGAACGCCCCAACTGGCTGGTGCAAGCCATGAAAAAGTATTACCGCAAATTGTTGGAATGGGTGCTGCAACACGTCCGTGCCGTCTTTATCGGTGTCGTCAGCGTGTTAATCTTAAGTCTGCTGTCGTTGCAAATCATCGGCACTGAATTTATGCCCAAACTGGATGAAGGCAATATCTGGCTAAAAATCACTTTGCCCACGCCGGTATCACTGACCACCGCTAAAGGCTTTGAACGGGATGTCCGTGCAAAACTGCAAACCTTCAAGGAAGTGAAAATGGTGGTCACCCAGCTGGGGCGGCCGGAAGACGGCACCGACCCCAAAGGGTTCAACAATCTTGAGATACTAATAGACCTACAACCCAAAGAGACTTGGCGATATGCGAAAAAAGACCAGTTAGTGATGGCCATTGATGAGCAGTTATCCATTTTTCCCGGCATCCTCACCAATTTCTCCCAGGTTATCCAAGACAACGTTGAAGAAGCTATTTCGGGGGTGCAAGGTGAAATTGCCATCAAGATATTTGGCCCGGACTTAAAAGAGCTGCAAAGCAAAGCTAACCAAATCGATCATATCTTAAGTTCCATCCAAGGTGCCACCGATGTCGCCGCCGAACAGCAAGCGGGCTTGGCCCAAGCTATCGTTGAAATTGACCGCGCCAAAATTTCACGTTATGGCCTTAATATAGCCGATGTCGAGCAAATTATAGAAATTGGCATGGGCGGCAAAGCAGCCTCACAATTTCTGGAAGGGGAACGCCGTTTTGACATCAACGTACGTTATCAAGAAAACGCCCGCAACTCGGTGGCAGGACTGGAAAGCCTAACCGTTAAAACAGCAACCGGGCAGCGCATCCCGCTATCAGAATTGGCAACCATCAAGGTCAATCAAGGCGCATCAAGAATTAGCCGCGAAGACAATATGCGCCGTATCGCCATTAAATGTAACCTGATTGGACGTGACCAAGGCAGCTTTGTCACCGAAGCCCAACAAAAAGTGGCTGCCCAAGTTGATTTCCCCCCGGGTTATCATGTAGTCTGGAGCGGACAATTTGAAAACCAGCAACGGGCGATGAAACGCTTATCAGTCATTGTACCCATCAGCTTGGGGCTGATTTTCATACTGTTGTTCTGGGCATTCATGTCCATTAAAAACGCCTTGCTGATTGTCATGAATGTGCCTTTTGCAATGATTGGCGGCATTTTAATACTCTTAGCTACCGGCATAAACCTTAGCATCTCCGCTGCGGTCGGCTTTATTGCACTGTTTGGTGTCGCAGTGCAAAATGGCGTGATTTTAATCTCGCATTTGAACAAACTGCGCAGAGAAGGACTGCCGTTGCAACAGGCCATTATCAACGGCTCGGTCAGCCGTCTCAGGCCGGTGGTCATGACCGCATCAATGGCCATGCTCGGTTTGCTGCCCGCCGCCTTATCGACCGGTGTCGGTTCAGAAACCGCCAAGCCCTTTGCCATTGTCATTATTGGCGGCTTGTTGACCGCCAGTGTCCTGACCTTGACCCTGTTACCCGCACTATACGGATATTTTGCCGAACCCGATGAGAACCCCAAAGGAAAATCATGAAAGAAATTCGAGCCTATATCCAACCCAACAAAATTAGCGCCGTTACCTTGGCATTAATGGAAATCCCAGAGTTTCCCGGCATGACTGTGTTGGAATGTGAAGGTTTTGGGCGTCAACACACCCAACCCATCCAGGATTACCGTCCCTTCCTACCCAAAATACGCTTGGAAATTTTTGCCCCCGAACATCTGGTGGAAATTATTTTTTCCACCATCATACGCGAAGCCAGCAGCGGCCAACATGGTGATGGCAAGGTGTTTATCCTAGATGCCTTGGAAGGTGCGCGCATAAGCAATGGCGAACGCAGTACTGATTTGGGTTAAGCCTAGCTTGGGTTGTCGGCCAGACCGGCAACCCAAACTGAAAACGGCAATATAAAGCCCTAGGCGGTCATTTGGTCTAAGTTAAAAGCGGCATGTAATGCCCTAACCGCCAATTCCATATATTTTTCATCAACCACCACGGATATTTTAATTTCCGACGTGGCGATCATGCGAATGTTAATCCCTTCAGATGCCAAAGTCTTGAACATGGTGCTGGCAATACCGGCATGGGAACGCATACCCACACCAACAATAGACACCTTGACGATACTCTCATCACCGATGACTTTTCTGGCTTCCAGCTCGCTGCAAGTCTGCTCCAGAATGGCTTTGGCCCGTTGGTAGTCATTACGGTGCACGGTAAAGGTAAAATCGGTGGTCGCATCATCGGCAATATTCTGCACAATCATATCCACTTCAATATTGGCATCGGCAATCGGCCCTAAAATTTTAAACGCTACACCCGGTAAATCCGGTACGCCAGTGATAGTCAATTTTGCTTCGTCACGGTTAAAAGCTATGCCGGAAATTAAAGCACTTTCCATTGGGGATCCCTCGTAAGTAATGAGCGTGCCATTACCTTCAGTAAATGATGATAAAACGCGCAAGGCAACATTATATTTGCCCGCAAATTCGACCGAACGGATTTGTAACACCTTAGAACCCAAACTGGCCATTTCCAACATCTCTTCAAAGGTGATGCGGTCAAGACGGCGGGCTTTCGGTTCCACGCGTGGGTCGGTGGTATAAACGCCATCGACATCGGTAAAAATCAGGCACTCATCGGCCTTCAAAGCCGCTGCCAAGGCCACTGCGGTAGTATCCGAACCGCCACGCCCCAAGGTGGTGATGTTGTCGTTGTCGTCAACACCTTGAAAACCCGCCACCACCACCACTTTGCCTTGGTCAAGGTCAGCATGAATGCGGCTATCGTCAATATTACGGATGCGCGCCTTGGTGTGGCTACTGTCAGTCAAAATTCGCACCTGCCCACCGGTATAGGAACAAGCGGCGCAACCCAATTCCTGTAAGGCCATAGCCAGCAGCGCCATTGTCACTTGTTCGCCGGTGGACACCAGTACATCCAACTCCCGCTCACTAGGTTGTGCCTGCATTTCCTTTGCCAAACCTATTAATCGGTTGGTTTCGCCGCTCATAGCTGACACCACCACCACAATCTGATTGCCCAACGCTTGGGCTGTTTTTACTTTTTCAGCGACCGCTTTGATACGCTCTACCGTACCGACCGACGTGCCGCCAAATTTATAGACATAAAGTGCCATGCTTAAACCTGTGTTTATAATGCTAGCCAAGAAACCGAAGCAACGCTTCGGGCTTGCTATGGTATAGGTTTTTGCTGATTAGTTAAACGCCGATTGTTGCTGTAAGGGAAAAAAACAGTGGTCGGCTAGAATTGGGTAATGTAGCCTGTATGCAGTGTAGCGTAATACAGGACAACTGTGCCACGACGCCCCATTCCTCTTTACCACATCCGGAAACCCCGCTAAAGAATATGAAGGGGTTAAATTATACGCATCAAATTTAGGATTCATTAGTTTGCAAATCGCTCCACCTCTTTGATGACCTCGGCTAAATAGTGAAGGGCGGACATGCAAGCTGGTGCGTAAGGGGATATCTTGCAACAATGTCAAGACTTGGCTCTTTGATCGTGATTGTTGACGTATTGCCCGAATAAGCAAACCCAGAGTACCATGTGCCGATATGCCCATATTTTTTGCGGCAAGTCGGGCAGCAGTATCGTCAGTGAGTAATAAGCTATTTGGTAATTCCATGCACAGATGCAACGCTTCCTGCTCTCCAGCGTGTAACGTATAAAGTGGCACTAAAGCATAAACCAACGGCGAAAAAATTGACACAGACTGCCTGCAAAACAACTTACCGAATGGCTGAAAAACTTGCTGGCGATGGCGCTGCACTTCGTGCCAGACCGCTTCCGGCACAATGACCTTGCCAAAATCAACTAGAATATCTAGGCTTTCCAATTCATCAAGGTGGATAATCGGGCCGGCATCGGCAATAACAATGCCCTTAATCCTGCCCATGCAATCCCCATTCAACATCCTCCCGAATAAAGCACTCGCTCATTGTTTGTTGATGGGATTCCAAATAGCGCCGGATAGATTCAGTTATAAGGTCATCGATATTATTAACCCAGCCCTGTTCAACCATACTTTGAGCTTGCCGCCAAAGTTGGTCAGGTATTTCTGTTTTAATTGCCGTAGCCACAAATATGCCTCTCTGGCGGTAGTTAAACTGACACCCAGTATAACAGCCCATAAAACCATCGGCACAAAAAAAGGGGAGCATCAGCTCCCCTTTTTTATCAGCGGTGGTTTGTTTAAGCGTTGGGCTTAGAAACCAATACCAACATAACCACCGGCAGTCACACCGTTGGTGTTGACGCCATCAATATTACCTGGCGCGTAATGGTAGCGGGCATCAGCACCGACAAACAGGTTTTTCCAGATGTTGTAATCCGCACCAAAACCAAACTGCATGCCAGCATTCAACACAGTGATGGCATCAGATGGAGGGCTGACCACATTTAATTCAAAGCCCACAGGAACTAACCAAGGGCGGAAGGCACTGCCTTTCATAAACTTAATTTTTGGCGAGGCGGCCAAACTCAATTGGTTAACGGTGGCTTTCTGGATGTTAACACCAGGAAGACCAGTCTGTTGACCTATTGCTGGCGTAATGCCGTTAGAATAGCTTCTGCCCAATTCTTTATAATCGAACATCAGTTCAGCAAACAGTTCTGTACCGTGCATCGCACCAAACAGATCAGGACTCAAGCTCCAGTCAAAACCGGCGCCGAAATACCAGGCATCTTGTTGACCAATCGAGCCATTCAGAACGCCACCTGAGTTTCCACCTGACGCAGTTGGGTCAAGCGTGCCACCTCTCAGATTGTCTGTATGCAAATAACCACCACGGAAGAACACCATGTTGTTGCCTTTATGGCCATGCTCAGCATGTTCGGCATGTTTGGCTTTGACAGTGTTCATCCATTGGTCCAGCTCTTCCACTTTGGCAGCTTGTGCGCCCGTGTTCATGGCTGGACGGTTAGCTGCTTCCGCACGCAACGATTGCAATTCATATTGCATGGATTGCACTTGGGCTTCCAAAGCTTGCATTTTATGGTCACCCATTCCGCCTTGTGGCATTTGCATATAACCCGCAGCAGCATGGTGATGGGCATGTTTGTGGGTATGTTTTGTGTGTGCAGTCGCTGCTGGAGCAACCAAAACGCCAGCCACAGCAACTGATGCTGTCAATATGCTTAATGCCTTCATTTTATATGTCATCGTGTTCCCCTCTTGAGGTTGTTATAATTACGTTTGTTTTTTTGCAACAAAGTCTGTAATACAGGTGTACGATATTAGCAGTAAATCCGATTCATCACAAGTTTTAATGATTTTTTTTAAAATCAAAAAAAATGTTATTTATCAATATATAAAAATTATTTCTTGATTTTTTCTATTGGTTATTGAGATATTTTATGTTTATTCTAGGGCAATTGGCCTGCCCTCCCCTGTTGATTTGACACAACGAAAGCACCTGATTAGCAAACAATCTGTTGCCCGCACAGCATCCAATCAAGCACTGGCCGTATCAGCCCGGGCGATAAATTTGCCAAACTTGATATTTAAGCTTAAACCTGTTGGCGCTTAGGTTTATTGCGCCCTGTCCTACCAACCATTATCCTGAGTATCATGCATACAGCTGCAGACTTTACCATTATCGGTGCGGGCGTTATTGGTCTTATGACCGCACGGGCACTCCGGCAATCAGGGGCTACCGTGACCGTTATTGACCAAAACGCCGCCGGGCAAGAATCCTCTTGGGCGGGCGGCGGCATTTTGCTGCCCCTCTACCCGTGGCGGCAAGCCGAGGCCATCACCCGTTTGGTGGTGCATAGCCTGTCGCTGTACCCGGCACTGATGGACACTTTATTGGCCGATACCGGAATAGACCCGGAATGGACGCCCTGCGGCCTACTGATGACGCAAAACCCCGATATCGGGGCCGCCACGGCATGGTGCCAACTCAACCACATCCGCTATGCCAACGCAACAGCGGTGCAACTCGCCCCCTTTTACAGTGCAAGCCTTAACCCGCTGTGGTTGCCGGATATTGCCCAAGCCAGAAACCCGCGCTTGCTGCAAGCACTTAAACAAGATGTGCTTAATAAAGGGGTGCAGCTCATCGAGCATTGCCAAGTCACTGGCTTTACTTGCCAACAAGACCACATTAACACCCTCAACACCACGCAAGGTAATTTTTCCCCCGGGCAATTGGTAATCGCCTCAGGGGCTTGGACAAGCGCGTTGTTCGAGCAGCTAATACCCGACTACATCTTGGACAAGCCACAGATCAGCCCGATTAAAGGGCAAATGCTGGTGTTTGCCGCCGAACCTGGACTGTTGCCGAGTATCGTACTTGATGGCGACCGCTACCTTATCCCGCGCCGCGACGGCAAAATTCTGGCGGGCAGCACGGTTGAACAAGCAGGCTTTGACAAAACCGCCACCGCCCTTGCCAAACAACAGCTACACAGCTTTGCCACAGAACTGATGCCAACACTGGCCCAATACCCGATCATCGCCCACTGGGCCGGCTTAAGGCCCGGCACGGCACAAGGCATACCCTATATTGGCAAGCATCCCGCCATCAGCAATCTAAGTATTAACGCGGGACATTTTAGAAATGGCCTGGTGATGGCACCGGCATCGGCGCAAATGCTGGCGGACATTTTACTGGGCCGCCCCACTGCGTTGGCCAGCAAGCCTTATCAGCTTGGCAGCCCGCACTAAACAGCGCCGCCAAGATTGTGGGCAATTTTAATGCTATAGTAGGCAAAAACATTTCGAGGGGATCATTTATGCAAACTAACGAAAAACATAAAATCGTCATTGTCGGGGGCGGTGCAGCCGGGCTGGAGCTGGCAACCACCTTAGGCCACAAACTGGGCAAAAAAGGCTTGGCGGACATCACCCTGATTGATGCCACCACCACCCATATTTGGAAGCCTTTATTGCATGAAGTGGCGGCAGGCACGCTGGACGAGTCGGAACAAGTTGAATACATGGCGCAAGCCCACCGCAGCCATTTCCAATTCCGTTTAGGCAAAATGGAAGCGCTCGACCGCAGCCAAAAAACTGTGTATGTCAGCCCCACCTTCAATGACCAAGGCGAAGAGCTAATCCCTAGCCGCTCGTTCCGTTACGACACCTTGGTGATGGCTATCGGCAGTGTCAGCAATACTTTCAACATTAATGGCGTGGACAAGCACTGCCTATTTTTGGACACCACCCGCCAAGCTTTCAAGTTCCAAAAACAATTGTTCGAATCGTATCTTAAAAACTATATCGGCAAAGACAAAGCCACGGTCAAGCCACTGTCCATCGCCATTGTCGGGGCCGGCGCCACCGGCGTGGAACTGGCGGCACAGCTGCATGAAGTCACCAATGTGCTGGCCATTTATGGCCTGCAAGAACCCAGTGATGTCAAACTGACCATTATTGAAGCCGCCACCCAATTGCTGCCGGCCTTGCCGGGCAAGCTGGCCATTGCCACCCAGCAACAACTGGTCAAACTTGGGGTCAACCTAAAATTGGGCCGTCGCGTCGTCGAAATCAACGCGGCAGGCATCGCCACCCACGACGGAGAATTTATCGAAGCCGACATTAAAGTCTGGGCAGCGGGCATTAAAGCCCCCGATTGGCTAAAAGAACTGGACGGCCTGGCCACCAACCACATCAACCAATTGCTGGTTGACGACACCTTAAAAACCAGTGATGACGACATTTACGCCATTGGTGATTGTGCCGCCTGCAAGTGGCCCGACCACCCCGGCAACGTGCCACCACGGGCCCAAGCAGCCCACCAGCAAGCCACCACTGTCGGCAAGACTTTAATTAACCGCCTAAAAAACCAAGCACCGGTCAAATTTGTTTATTACGACTACGGCTCGCTGGTGTCATTAGGCAAATACACCACAGTCGGTAACCTGATGGGCAATTTGATGGGTACGGTCAGCATCGGCGGCTTTATTGCCAAAGTGGTTTACCTGTCGCTTTATAAAATGCACCAAGTGGCCATACACGGCTATTTTAGGACGGCACTGCTGACCTTATCCAATGCCTTCAGACGCAGTGTCTACATTAAAATAAAAATGCACTGACCGTGCTACGCCATTGCCCATTGGCACACAGCGCGAAAGCCCGGACAACTTAACCGCAGTCACTGGCTTGCAGCCCCTACCACCCTCAGCTTAACGACGCCATGTTCGAAATAGAATACGAATTCAAAGAAAATGACCTGGTTCATTTTAACGAAATGCTGTACATGAAAAATGAAGACGTCCAAAAAGACATCACCAAAAACCGCTGGATCGTGCCGGGATTAATAGGTTTGATTGGCGCGTTTTACTATTTTTATTACCATGACCTGAACACCTCCGCCTATACCATTGTTATTGCCGCGTTATGGGGCATTTTTTCACCAAGAATCAGACGCTTGGATTTTCATCGGCAAATTTTGAAAAGCTATACCGACAAAGAAAAAAAAGCCATGTTCGGCACTTACACCTTAACCATAGACCCGGCCAACCCAAATTTTTTACTGGAAAAATCACCCAGCGGCAAAAACAAAATGGCCTTTGCGGATTTGGTGCGGGTGGAATACGGCAAACGTTATGTGTATATCTTCATCACCTTGGACACGGCACTGGTGATTCCTGTCGATGCGGTCAGCCAAGGCAATCTGGAAAGCTTCGCCGAACAAGTTGACCAAATGATCCAACGGGCCGCCTAAGTGCCGAGCCCCCCCTATCCGTATCGCTGAATGTTAAACTTTAAGAATATCGCCCTACGTCGGGGCGTTAAGGTGTTGTTCGAGCAATCCTCGTTCACCTTGCACAAAGGCCAAAAAGTGGGCTTCACCGGGGCCAATGGCGCGGGCAAATCCAGCTTTTTTGCCCTCATCCGTGGCGAACTGCACTTGGACAGCGGCGACTTTACCCTACCGCCCCATTTAGAAATTGCCCATGTTGCCCAGGAAACGCCGCCGGTTGCCTGTTCAGCGATTGATTATGTGATTGATGGCGACCAAGAATTGCGCCGCTTGCAACAACAAATGGATGCCGCCGAACTAGCGCAGGATGGCTTAAAACTAGCCGAACTGCATGGCGCATTGGAGGTCATCGGCGGCTACACCGCCGAGGCACGCGCCTCGCGGCTGATGAACGGCTTAGGCTTTAGGGCCGACCAAGAAGCCAACCCTGTCAACTCATTTTCTGGCGGCTGGCGTATGCGCCTTAATTTGGCACAAGCGCTGATGTGCCGTTCTGATGTGTTGTTGCTGGACGAACCGACCAACCATTTGGATTTGGATGCCGTAATTTGGCTGCAAGATTGGCTGTGCAAATACCCCGGCACTTTGCTGCTTATCTCGCATGACCGCGACTTCCTTGATGCCATCACCGACCATATCGTCCATATCGAGCAGCAACGCGCCGACATTTATACCGGCAATTACAGCGCCTTTGAAAAAATGCGCGCCGAAAAACTGGCCCAACAACAATCGGCCTTTCAGAAACAACAACGCGAAATAGCCCATATCCAAAGCTTTGTCGACCGCTTTAAAGCCCAAGCCACCAAAGCCCGGCAAGCGCAAAGCCGTATCAAGGCACTTGAACGCATGGAATTGATTGCCCAAGCGCATGTTGATTCGCCGTTTGACTTTAGCTTCCCCGACCCAGGCCGTATTCCTAACCCGTTATTAAGCATTAGCAAAGCCGATATTGGCTATGGCGATAAAATCATCATCAGACAAACGGGCCTGAGCATCTCGCCGGGCGACCGTATTGGCCTGCTGGGGCCTAACGGTGCGGGCAAGTCTAGCCTGATTAAGGTGCTGGCTGGCGAAATGCAGCCCTTGGCTGGCACACGTGAGGCCGCCGAAGCTTTAAGGATAGGTTATTTTGCCCAACACCAGCTGGAACAGCTGCATCTGGATGAAAGCCCGTTATGGCATGTGCAACAACTGGACAAACAGGCCAGCGAAAAGGACTTACGGAATTTTCTGGGCGGTTTCGATTTTCGCGGCGACAAAGTGCTGGAAGCGGTCAAGCCTTTTTCGGGTGGCGAAAAAGCGCGGCTGGTGTTAGCCCTGCTGGTTTACCAAAACCCCAACCTGCTGCTGCTGGACGAACCAACCAACCATCTGGACTTAGAAATGCGCCACGCATTAAGTGTCGCCCTGCAAGACTTCCAAGGCGCTATGGTGGTGGTGTCGCATGACCGGCATTTGTTGCGCTCAGTGACCGACCAATTATTACTGGTTGCCGAAGGCAAGGTGCAGCCCTTTGATGGCGATTTGGACGACTACCGTAATTGGCTGACCGAACAGAAAAAAATTGACAACAAAAGCCAAGAGCCTGAAACCATCCTTAGCGTTTCGCGTAAAGACCAACGCAAGCTGGATGCCGAGCGCCGACAAAAATTTAAGCCCTTGTTTGATGCCCTTAAAAAGGCCGAAAGCCAGGTGGAAAAATTACTGGAGCAACAAAAGCAACTGGAAGCGCAACTGGCTGATCCGGCACTTTACGCCGACAACGAAAAAAGCCGCTTAAAACAACTGATCGAATCTAAAGCACAACTGGCTAAAGACTTGGAACAAGCTGAAATGGCATGGTTGGATGCTGAAGAGCTATTGGAAAACGCGCAATAGCGGCTTGTAGAAAACTATAGATTGCATTTTTTGCCGAAGCTGTTAGATTCCCTTGCATAACGGCTAAACCTAGTAATTAATAAGTTCTTATTGGAAAATGAACATGAAACTGGTATTTGATAAGCTGTATGCAATCATCCCTACCGAGCACTTGCAATCGGTGCAGCGGTTTTTTAAATACGCACTGGTGGGTGGCTCAACCTTTGCCTTTGACCTGCTGTTGCTGACGCTATTTACCAGTTCATTTGGCTGGGACCCGGTGTGGTCTGCGGGCATCGCCTTCCTGATTGCCGTGTCCATCAACTACCTGATTAGCCGCAAATTTGTTTTTAAAGGCACGTTGCGCTCAGTCCACGCCGGTTACGGCGGATTTTTGCTGATAGCCGGATGTGGCTTGGCCATTGTCACCGGCGGCATGTATCTATTGGTCAATGTGTTGGCGTGGAATTTTGTGGTGTCGCGCATTTTGATCGCTTTTGTCACCGGCACATGGAATTACCTATTAAACTTATATGTCAATTTCCGCGTTGCGGGCAAACATTTGTAGCCAGCAGCTGTTTAAGACATTAGTGCAGCATTTTTACCTGGCAAGCTTAATTATTGCCGTACAATCGCCGTATATGCCAAATGAGCCAACACGGCAAGCTTATCTTCCTTGCCTTGTTCCCCCCGTTAGCTTGCTGTCTTGCATTACCCTGACAACCCATTAAAAGATTTAAATCGAGTCCCAATGAAAAGTTTCTCCACGACTAGCACTGCCTACTACTTATTAGCTCTCCTTTCAGTCTTTTTGTTCCCCTCATTAAGCTGTGCAGCAGAAGTGGCCGCCTTGGCACCCGACTTAAAAAATCACTCCATTGGTTATTTTGCCTTAGCCATCACCTTCATTGCTTATGCCATTGCAATGACCGAAGACCTGCATCAAATGAGCAAGGCAAAGCCGATGGTCTTGGGCTCCGCCATTATCTGGTTCGCCATTTTTATCTATTATGCAGTGGTTTATGGCTCGGCAAAAAACGTCGCCTTAGTTTTTCAGAGCAACTTGACGGCTTATGCGGAATTGTTTCTGTTTATCACGGTATCAATGACCTTTTTGAATGCCATGACCGAACGGGGCATTTTTGATGCTATGCGTATCCTATTGGCCAACCGCCAACACAGCTACCGGCAATTGTTTTGGATAACAGGCATTATAGCCTTTTTACTGTCAACAGTTATCAGCAGCTTAACGGTAGGCTTATTAATGGGCTATATCATTTTAGAAATCGGCAAAGGCCAGCCCAAATTTGTCGGCTTGGCGGGCCTGAATGCGGTGGTTGCCGCCAATGCCGGTGGCTCCATGAGTCCCTTGGGCGGCATATCCACCTTTTTTGTCTGGCAACAAAACATGCTGCCGTTCACCGAATTTTTTACCCTCGCCTTGCCCTGTCTGGTCAACTTTATAGTACCCGCATCCATCATGCACTTTTGGGTCAACAAAGAAAAACCGGCCTTTTCTAAAGGCACCCCCGTTTTGAAGCGTGGCAGCAAGCGCGTGGTGGTGATTTTTATCCTCACCTTCAGCATTACTATCCTGTCGAACGTGTTCCTTGATATGCCCGCCATAGCAGGGATGATGCTGGGTTTGGGTATACTGCAATCGTTCGCCTATTATTTGACAAAATCTGAAAAAGTGGGTCACTTTATAACCGATCTTGACCATCATGATTATGCCGATGACCATGAAATACAGGGTTATATAGAGTCGCAAAAAGGCTTTGACGTGTTCAAATGCATTGGCGGTGTGGATTGGGACACCTTGTTGTTTTTCTACGGTGCCATGATGATTGTCGGGGCGTTGAGCTTTTTGGGCTATTTGGAAGCGATGGCGCATTATTTGTTCACCGAAATAAGCCCCACCTTAGCCAACATATTGATTGGACTGTCCTCATCGTCAATCGACAACGGCACTTTAATGTTTGCCGTACTCAATATGCACCCTAATCTGCCCAACGGGCAATGGCTGTTGCTGACGCTCACGCTAGGGGTCGGTGGCAGCTTGCTGGCTATTGGTTCAGCGCCCGCTTTATCGCTGCTAGGATTGATGAAAGGCAATATGAAAGAAGGCGAAGGCTATACCTTCACCCTGCACATGCGCTGGATGCCCGCCGTTTTGCTGGGCTTTTTCGCCAGCATCGGCACGCTGTTCTTAATTCATGGCGGCACTTTGTAACGGTATTAAAAAACCGCCTTATCTGTCAAATGCTTCTCACTTCGTTGAGTAGTTCAGCATGTTCAGCTGCTTTTGAAATTGGACAATCAATTCGCTATAGCGATCGCCGTTATCACGATTTAACAGGACTTCTCCGCAAGCAGGGCAAAAGCCACTCGCCACAGCAGAAATTATGGAAGGTTCGCATTTGTAGGCGTAGGGTATGTCGCGGGTGTCTTATATCAACTCCGCCGCGCCGCAGCACTGGCATTTCATGGTCACAACCCATTAACAATTATGAAAAAACGGGCGAGTTTACGGGAACAACGCAAAAGAAGAGTGCCGTGCATCCTGAACAACTACGGGGAAGGGACGATGGCTTCTTTAAGCAACAGGGAAGCTCGAAATACTGGCGAAATTACCTAAAACTTAGCGTTCAAATTGAGTGATCACTCAAAACCCAATCTGCCGCCAGATTTTTACCTTTTTCGGGTTGTTTTTAACCTGAAATCCTCTTTTTTGACGATTTCAGGCACACTTTGCCTGTCAAAAGGCAAAAGCAGGGTTGATGCCGCCGGTCTTCAGGCTGCAAGGACGGCGCAAATTATAGATGGCCGCCTTGAAATTGAGTTGCAGCGTGGCCCGATCTAGCCCGATACAACGTAAGCCTTTGCCGCCCATCTGCCCAAGGCTGGCAAACACATGCCCGATCCGTACGCGTGTCTTGGCAATTCGGGTGTTGCGACGCTTCTGGCAGTCCGAAAGCTGTTTGCCTTTGGGAGCTTTGCGTTGGATATGCACCCGTAGAGCGGTGGCTTTAAACCTTTTCTCACGGTCGCCGTCCACGTAGCCTTTATCCGCATACAAGTATTGCCGCGTGTTGTCGGCGCTTGACCGGCGACCAATCAATTGGCAGGGCTTCCTCTTTGACCAAGGCTTTCCCGCCTTTACCGAAATGTTGCCTGGGTGCCGGCACGATGCTGGCATCCACCCTTTGTCCGCCTCGGGCAAGATAACCGTGTTTGTCCAATTCACGATTAGCCGCTTCAAAAAAAGTTCCGCTGGCACCCGCCGCCATGAGGCGTTCACGGAAAGTCCAGAAAGTTGTGCGGTCAGGTATTTGGCTGCTGTGCCGAAGGCCAACAAACCGTTGGAAGCTCAAGCGATCCAGCAATTGGAATTCCAACTGTCCGTCGCTCAGGTTATAGAGCTGCTGCAACAACAAGATACTCACCATCATTTCTGTTGGAAACGGTGGCTCATGGGATTATAATCCCATAATTTGACGGTTTTTCGAGCTTCCCTTATGTGTGCTTTCTCTGCTAATTAACCCATATTTTGCAATGTTATGGAAAAAGAAGTTATCCAAGAAATGCGAATCGATGAAATAGATAAAGAAATAATTACAAGATTTAAACAGTGCGGTTTTGTTGTAACCCCTAAAGACAATAAGCTCAATAAAAATGTAACAACCCAGAATTATTCTATAAATGGGAAAAAATATTTTTCTCTTAATTATAAAAATGTATCAAAAACCCTTATGGGTAATGGCATTGTTAAAAAATTTAATTATAATGACCCGAATAATGCAATTATTGAAAACGGAAGAGAAAAAAGCTTTGGAAAGAGAATAGATTTGTCAAAAACTGGCAACTTTAAAAATGAACAATTTGATTATATCATTTTTTTATTACTTCAAGTTATCAAAGGAAATGGCACGATGATTAAGGAGTATAAGATAAATATTTTGCCGAATAAAGCTATGCAAAAAAACATCATACTTTACGGCCCACCCGGTACAGGAAAAACCTTCAATACTGTTAACTACGCTTTATCAGCAATTGAAAATTCGTCGATTCATGAATTAGAAATGCAAGAGCGTAAAAATATTGAAATAACAACTGAAGAAAAAATAAAAGCAGAAATTCGACTCAAACTAACAAAACGGTTTAACCAATATAAAGATGCAGGACAAATCTGCTTTATTACTTTCCATCAGTCCTACGGTTACGAAGAATTCGTTGAAGGCTTAAAACCCGTTTTAGCCGATGAAAAAAAGGAAAGTTATGCTGATAATAACTCCGAGGAGCGTTCAGAAAACCACTCTAAGCAATTTAATGCGGTTAAATATCACGTTAAACCCGGTCCTTTTCGCACTATGTGTGATAGAGCATGTGAAGACCCAAATAACAACTATGTTTTGATTATCGACGAAATCAATCGCGGCAATATCAGCAAGATTTTTGGTGAACTAATTACCCTGATAGAGCCGGATAAACGTAAAGGTCAAACTAATGCATTATCAGTAACTTTGCCTTATTCACAAGAACCATTTTCTGTAGCCGAAAACCTGTATATTTTCGGTACTATGAATACCGCAGATCGTTCACTGGCGCAACTGGACATCGCCTTGCGCCGCCGTTTTGATTTTATGGAAATGATGCCTGATGCACAGGTATTGGCTGATCTGAATATTGAGGGAATTGAGATAGCTGCTATGTTGAGCCAAATCAACCAGCGTATTGAGGCACTGTACGATCGTGAGCATACCATAGGTCACGCCTATTTTACCGAACTCAAAGGTTTGCCTGAAGATCAGCAGTTTAATAAACTGAAATATATTTTCAGAAACAGAATTGTGCCACTGCTACAAGAGTATTTTTTTGATGATTGGGAAAAAATCAGTTGGGTGCTGGGAGGGGCTTTTGTTACCCAGCGGCCTTTTAATGCCAATTTGTTACCACCCGAGGCTCAGGCGCAAATCAAAACAACCTATGCTATTGCAGAAGCCAATTTTGATAATACTGAATCCTATCAGCAAATTTATGACGCGTAAAAGGAGCTATGAGTAACTCTGTTACGGTTTTTGAGTATGATAAGCTGATTGCCGATGATAACGTTGATGGCTGCATTACTATTTCTAGCCAGGCATTTGCAGAACTGCAAGCCAGACTGGAATTAGACAACACCCATGAGCGTAAATGGTTACGCTTGCGTTCAGTTCAGCATAAACCGGTCTTGCAGATTACCGGCTATGCCGGCGTATTATGTACCAATGATGGCACCCAGATTGAAGTTTTACCAAAACTGGGACGTAGACTGGAAACACATGAACAATCGCGCAGCATCTTGCTGCGGATGGTAAAAGCCTTGCTGGATTGCCCTTGGTATGAATCCGAAGATGCTCGTCTGAATGTTACGCAAATGCCTTTATTGGAGATTTTTATCCATAAATTTTTGTTGGCAACTCGGGAAGTGGTCAGGCGAGGTGTGCGTAACCAGTATGTCAGTCAGCAAGATAATCTGCTGACCTTGCGGGGCAAGTTAATGTTTTCCTCGCATATTGCCGCCAACTTATTTCGCCCTGAACGATTCTATACTGAACATGACGAATTTCTGCCGGATAGACCGGAAAACCGCTTGATACATAGTGCCTTGTCACGAGTGAAACATTTGGCACAACGGATAGACAATCAACGTCTTGCGCGTGAATTGGCTTTTGTATTTGCAGAGGTGCCCCAATCCCAAAATATTGATAAAGATTTACAAAGCAAAAATTTGGATAGAGGTATGCATTATTACCAGTCGGCACTAGCTTGGGCGGAACTGATATTAAAAGGTTATTCGCCTTTAACCGGTATTGGTAAAACACATGCGCCATCGCTGATGTTTCCCATGCCTAAACTATTTGAAGCCTACGTCGCCAAAACTCTGCCAGTGCAACTGGCAAGGGAGTGCCGCTTGCAGACCCAGGTTAAAACCGAGTATCTAGTTGAGCATAAGCAGCAACGCTGGATGCAGCTAAAACCGGATTTACTGGTGCAGAAAATGGGACACAACGTTATGGTACTGGATACTAAATGGAAACTGCTGGATCAAAGTAAAGCCAATTCAAAAGATAAGTACGGCATTAGTCAAAGTGATTTTTACCAGCTCTATGCTTATGGTAAATATTATTTAAATGGTAAGGGGGTGTTGATATTGATCTATCCACGCACAGATTACTTTAACCAGCCGTTGCCGGTATTTAATTTCGTGGATATTGGTGAGGAAAATAAATTAAAGCTTTGGGTATTGCCGTATATTTTAGATGAAACGACAGATTATCCATTAATAAACCAACCCAATCAAGATGGTCTCGAGTATATTTTACCAGAAAATTAGTATTATACTCCGAACGGTCAATTTTTCGGTTTCCCATTTTGCGAAAATATTAGACTTGTTTTAACTGAAAAAAATGTTAACAATAAACTAAAACTTATTTAACCAAATGGCATAAAAAATTGAAATTTACAGTTTCCGACTTAAAACAAGACAGGCAATGGCGATCTGCAGTTGGCATGGGTCAAGAGCAATTTAAAAAATATTATCAGGCTTATTTGAAAAGTCCTATGTTGACCGTTATAAGGCAAGGCTTTCCACAAGAAAAGTTGAGGCTAATTTTGGCTATTGCATAGCAAATGAGGAAAAGCTTTTGTTGTTCACCCTGTTTAGCCTTAAATCAGGGTTGACCTATGATGTTTTAGGGATTGTTTGCGGCATGAACAGTTCCAATGCAAAACGCAACCAAAACAAAAGAAAATTATAACTAGATTCTAACTAGTTGGTTCAGCCAATTTTCTGGCAGTGTTTTACTGACTATTTCGGGGCATTTCTACAACAATCATTTTTTTGCCACAATCAACTTGATAATATCGTTGCTGACCGGATCGACCCGCACCCATTGGAATGGGCAGGACTGCACATGCTTGACCGTGGTGCGGTTGATATTGGCGCCCACCAGCCAAACAACCAGCGGGTTTAGCCGGTTCATTAGCCAAGCCAGTGCCGGATTGGCGCTTAACACATGCTCCAGCAAAATCACCTGCCCGCCGGGCTTGCAGACGCGGTAGAGTTCTTTTAAGCCTTTCATGGGTTGTGGCACAGAGCAAAACACAAATGTTGCAATAACCGTATCGAAACTATTGTCAGCGTAATACAAGCCCTGCACATCCATCTGTTCCAATGACACGCTGATGTTTTTCCGCTGTTGGTTGCGTGCGGCCTGTTTTAGCATCCCGGGGCTAAAGTCGATAGCCGTCACGCAGGCATCGGCGGGATAGTAGGGAAAATTCTTGCCCGTTCCCACCCCTACTTCCAAAATATGCCCGCCTTGTGCTTTGGCCCAACATTGCTTGCGCCATGACCTAAACAACAGCCCCTCCATCACCGCTTCCAAGCCGTCAAAATAGGGGGCTAGCCGGTCATAACGCTTTCTGATGGTGGTGCTGTCTGTTTTCATAGCATGAAGGTGTCAGGTTATCAATGGGCAGGGGCCATTTCAAAAATAATCAGTTCGGCGGGGCTTTTGCCGACATTTTCCACCGCCATTAATTGCCCTGTTTCCCAAAACACTTCCCCGGTGGAATAGGTGTGGGTTTTGCCGCCTTCGGTGACAGCCAATTGGCCTTTAACCACATAACGCGGGCCTGGGCCTTGGTGGGTGTGCCAAGGGGTTTTGAATGCTGGCGGAAATTCAACCCGCAACACTTTGGCGGTGATTTCCGAAGTGGGTAGATCAACCTTATTTTCCAGTAGCACTGACCTTTTCATGGTGGGCTGATCTTGGGCCAAAACATCAAATGCCTGACCCGCCAATAGCGCGTAAACAGTAAGCGTCAACAATTTTGTGGTAATTTTTGCGGTCATAGTCATTTCTCCTAATGGGCTAAAAGTATCTACGGCTGATTGTACCGCACAAAGCTGAATTGCTAAGCATTCAGGCATACGCCTTGATGAAACAATAAATGCTGGCCTGGTTCAATTTTATGCCATTGCTCGTTACTTGTCAGTGGCAAGGTGGCAATCACGGTGACAACATCATGGGGGCTGGTTTGGTGATGGAAATCAATGGCAATGTCTTCATCCAGCAAACGTGCCTCACCAAAGGGCGCGCGGCGCGTTAGCCAATGCAATGTCGTACTGCAATAGGCGAACAAGTAATTGCCATCAGAAAGCAGGATATTGACAATACCCAGTCCGCGTATCTGGGTGCAAAGTTCGGCAATAGCAGCGAACAACAGCAAGGGATCATCAGGGCGGCAGGGGAATTGCTTGTCCAACTGGTTGAGCAACCAACAAAAAGCCAGCTCACTGTCAGTGTCGCCAACGGGCTGGTGTTTGCCTGGCACGGCTAACGCATGATAATTGTCCAATTGGCCGTTATGGGCGAATGTCCAATAACTGCCCCAGTGTTCGCGGGTAAATGGATGGGTGTTTTGCAAGGCCACCTGCCCACGGTTCGCTTGACGGATATGGCCAATAACCGTACAGCTTTTTATGGGGTATTCCTGCACCAGCTTGGCAATCGGCGAGCCATAACAAGGCTGCGGGTCTATAAAAGTACGGTAGCCCTTGTCTTCATAAAAAGTGATACCCCAACCGTCACGATGCGGGCCGGTTTTACCGCCCCGCTGCATCAATCCGGTAAAACTGAAACAAATGTCGGTGGGGACATTCGCACTCATGCCTAATAATTCACACATTGGCCGTCTATCCAAATGGCTTTACAGGTTAAATCAGTGCCAGATTATCGGCTGGGCTTGCCCTTAACCAAGTCCACCGCTATGCCACCTTTACGGATACAATCGGCGTAAGCTTGGTCGTGGTTTGCAGCACCACGGGCTTGGTCAAGACAGGTTTGTGATTGTTGCAAATAGGCTTTGGCATCCGCTTTAGGCGGCACATAGCCTAGATTAGTCATGCAATAACTATATGCGTCGGCATCAGGGACCAATGGCAAGTCGATGGTGATGGGCGTAATAATACTGGGGGACGGGTAACTGTTGCCGCCCATATTAAGCTGGATTTGCTGCTTATGCATGGTTGATTCAAAGCATTGGGAAGCATCGGCAAAATAGCTGACATCGTCAGTTTTAGTGTTACGTTGCGGCGCTGACCCTGCACAGGCGACCAAGAACAAACAGATTGATAGGACAAATGATTTTGGCATGATACTTTGCTTTGGCGGGTAATTGGACAATAGCTTTATATTAACAGACTGTCATTCGCTTGCACCAAATAGTAGCCAAGATGATATCTGCACGCGCTAATTATTATGGCGTACACGCCCTACCCTGCCGCCGCATTTGCCACCAAGGCCTTCAATTCAAGCTTGCAGGCCGCCAAGCTTTGCTCGACATGGTCATTGTATTGTTCGCCCCAATCACGAGTGCTTATATGTAGTAGTTCAAACCTAATCTGACAGTTACTGTTTTTTAGAAGTGTCTGTCAGGTAAAATTCAGCCTAGAAATTTTTCATTCCAGACCGATTTGCCATCGCGTAATGTTGCCATGGGCGTTCGCCCGCAGCAAATTTTTCCTTGATGGGTGCGATGATTATTATAGTCATCGAGCCAATCGTCCAAATCTTTTTGCAGACCCTCTAAATTGTTATATAAGTTTTTACGTAAAGCAACCTGGTAAAACTCCTGCAAAATGGTCTTATGAAAACGCTCACAGATACCGTTGGTTTGTGGCGATCTGACTTTTGTTTTGCTGTGTTCAATGTCATTTATCGCCAGATAGAGTTGATAATCATGCGTTCCGGCACGGCCACAATATTCGGTGCCGCGATCCGTCAGAATCCGCAACATGGGCAATTGCTCGTCGGCGAAAAATGGCAAGACTTTATCATTTAGTAAATCAGCTGAGGTAATCGGTGTCTTGGTGGTGTGGAGCTTGGCAAAGGCCACCTTGGAATAGGTGTCCACAAAGGTCTGCTGGTAAACCCTGCCAACCCCTTTAAAAGTGCCGACATAGAAAGTATCCTGAGAACCCAGGTATCCCGGATGTGCCGTCTCGATTTCGCCGCACACTTCATCATCCTGTTTTTTCTTTTCGAGGGCGACAACCTGGGCTTCCGTCAGAATCAAGCCCTGTCCGGCCACTTTGGCTTCCAGCGCCTTCAAGCGGTCTTTAAAGTTGGCAATGTTATGACGCAGCCAAATACTACGGACCCCGCTGGGTGAAACGAATACGCCGGCTTTGCGTAATTCATTGCTAACCCTTAACTGGCCATGGGCAGGAAACTCAATAGCATGACTAATGACCGCTTGTTCTGTCGGCTCGTCAACACGGTTTTTGAGATTAGGTTGGCGTCGGCTTTTATCGAAAAGATTCTCCACACCGCCTTGTTCAACAGCCGTTTTATAGCGATAAAACGTGTCTCGGGACAGGCCCATGGTCTTACAGGCTCTGGATACATTACCCAGTTCTTCAGCCAAATTTAAAAGACCTACTTTATGTTTGATGATTCTTACGTTATTCTCAATCATGGGGGTTGCCTCTTTCGGTTTGATAAAAATTCGACACTTCTATCTAACCAGTAACCCTCTCTTTTTTCAAGAGCTGTGTCAGGTTAAGTATGAACTAATACAGAAGGTTTTGGCGCAACCAACTTGGGCACGACCCTTTACAATGGCAACGCCGCTAAATCGGAGACATCCGAACAGAAAGAAATTGGCTTGAAAGCCCAATGGCTGGACAGCAAACTGACCACTGAAT